>ERZ773146.720-NODE-720-length-24519-cov-6.338702_pt1 | contig 24519 bp, 20 predicted proteins | sample MGYA00580847_ERZ773146 | MGnify/ENA primary metagenome ERZ773146 (study PRJEB29015, sample SAMEA2737830) | human gut metagenome | biome: human gut; feature: human-associated habitat; material: faeces | place: China | collected 2012 ...
AACCATGAGCCTGTATTATCCGGTGCCGGAGAAGTTTGAAGACCTGGTGTACGTGGGGCTGGTGCTGCAGGGCCACGGCATGCGCCGGGGCATGGTGGCGCACCGCCGCAATCGTCCGTACTGCATGGGCAGCTTGCCCTGGCAGCTGAACGACAGCTGGCCCGTGGTGTCGTGGTCGGCCATCGATTATTACGGCAACTGGAAGGCCATGCAGTATCACACGCGCCGTGCCTTTGCGCCCGTGCTGGTGGATGCCATCCGCCAGGGCGACAAGCTGCGCTTTTATGTGCTGTCCGACTGCCTGCAGACGGAGAACGTGACGCTGCACCTGGCGCTGACGGACTTTCAGGGAAGGGTGATGCGCCGCCATCGGGTGGAAGGGATGCTGCCGGTAAATGCTTCGGAGGTGTTCTTTGAAGAAGACTGGCAGAAGGCGTTTGAGGGCTGTGACACTACGGCTTCGTTCATCCGCATGACGCTCAGGGGTGCGGACGGAAAGAAGGTACTTTCGGACGAGGTGTTCTATCCGGTGTATCCCAAGGAGCAACGCCTGCCTAGGGCTGAAATTGCCTGCCGTAAGGTGAAGAAGGGCGGGGTGGTGGAACTGACGCTGAAATCGCGTGTGCTGGCGCGCGACGTGTTCGTGGAGGTGCCCTTGCAGGGGGCGCGTTTCTCCGACAATTTCTTCGACCTGCTGCCGGGCGAGACGAAGCGCATCACGGTGTCTTCGGCCGACGGTTCTCCGCTGGAGGACGTTTCCGTGGTGATTCACCAGCTGGCCGATGTGAGGGAATAAAATCTGATTACTAATCTTTTATATGTATTGATTATGAAACCATTTTCAAAAATGAATTGTATGGGGCTGGCATTTGCCGGAATGCTGATGGCCTCGTGTGCGGACAGTCCGACGGCGGTGGCCGACTATCAGGTGGTGCCCATGCCGCTGGAGATTACGGCGGCATCGCAGGGTTCGTTCCTGCTGAAGAGCGGGGAAACTATCTGCTATACGGCAGGGAATGAAAAGATGAAGAAGAACGCCGAGTTCCTGGCGGCTTTTATCAAGGAACAGACCGGCATCGCGCTGAAGGTGGCGGAAGGTGATGGGGAAGAGGGCATCGTGCTCCGCCTGGGGCTGGAGGCTGATTCTCCGGAAGCGTACCGGCTGAAGGTGGACGACCGCAAGGTGGAGATTTCCGCTCCTTCGGAAGCGGGTGTGTTCTATGGCATCCAGACGCTCCGCAAGTCGGTGTCGGTGCATGAGGGGGCCGGAGCAGTGGAACTGCCGGCAGTGGAAATCAACGACTCGCCGCGCTTCAGCTACCGTGGTATGATGCTCGATGTGGGCCGTCACATGTTCAGCATGGATGAAATCAAGACGTACATCGACATGCTGGCCTTGCACAACATCAACCGCTTCCACTGGCATCTGTCGGAAGACCAGGGATGGCGTATCGAAATCAAGAAGTATCCCAAGCTGACGGAAATCGGCTCCAAACGCAGCGAGACGGTGATCGGACGTAACTCGGGTGAGTATGACGGCAAGCCTTACGGCGGTTTCTATACGCAGGAACAGGCCCGGGAAATCGTGGCTTACGCGGCAGAACGCTATATCACGGTCATTCCGGAAATCGACCTTCCGGGTCACATGCAGGCGGCGCTGGCGGCTTATCCGGAACTGGGATGTACGGGCGGTCCGTATGAAGTATGGCGCATGTGGGGTATTTCCGACAACGTGCTTTGTGCGGGTAACGACAAGACCATCCAGTTCATCAAGGATGTGCTGGCGGAAATCATCGACATCTTCCCGTCGGAATACATCCATGTGGGTGGCGACGAATGTCCGAAGGTGAAGTGGGAGACTTGTCCGAAGTGTCAGGCACGTATCAAGGCGCTGGGCATCAAGGGCGACAGCAAGCACTCGAAGGAGGAATACCTGCAGAGCTACGTGATACACGAGGCCGAGAAGTTCCTCACCGAGAACGGACGCAGCATGATTGGCTGGGATGAAATCCTGGAAGGCGGTCTGGCTCCGAATGCCACGGTGATGTCGTGGAGAGGGGAAGCCGGTGGCATTGAAGCGGCCCGTCAGCAGCACAATGTCATCATGACGCCGAACACGTACCTGTATTTCGACTATTATCAGGCAAAGGATACGGACAGTGAACCGCTGGCCATCGGCGGCTATCTGCCTATGGAACGGGTGTACAGCTACGAACCGATGCCGTCTGCCCTTTCTCCGGAAGAACAGAAGTTCATTACCGGTGTGCAGGCGAATCTCTGGACGGAATATATCCCGACCATGGCACAGGCACAGTACATGGTATTGCCGCGTATGGCTGCGCTTTGTGAAACGCAGTGGAGCGCTCCTGAAAAGAAGCAGGATTATCAGGGATTCCTGAAACGTACGGCTCGTCTGACAAAGATTTATCAGCTGAAGGGATGGAACTACGCGACGCATATCTTCGATGTGAATGTGAACATCGCTCCCAACACGGAAACGGGCAAGCTGGATGTAACGGCAAGCACCATCGACGATGCACCTGTGTACTATACCCTCGACGGTACGGAACCTACCACTGCTTCGTCCAAGTATGAAAACGGACTGACCATTGATGCGGCATGTGTGCTGCGCATGATGGCCGTGCGTCCGGAAGGCAACTCGCGCATTACGCGTGACAGCATTGCGTTCAGCAAGTCTACGGCGAAACCTATCACTATGTTGCAGCCTATCAATAAGCCTTACGAGTTTAAGGGTGCCACTACGCTGGTAGACGGTATGACGGGCGACCGCAACTACAAGACCGGACGCTGGATTGCTTTCTACAAGAATGACATGGAGGCGGTGATCGACTTGAAGGAGGCTACCGAAATCAGTTCCATGACCCTGCGCACTTGCGTGGAAAGGGCGACTGGACGTTTGATACCAGAGGCATTACCGTAGAGGTGTCGGACGACAACAAGACTTTCAAGAAAGTGGCTTCGGAAGCTTATCCGGCTATGAAGGAAACGGATGCCAACCAGATTTATACCCATACCCTGACGTTTGACCCGGTAAAGACCCGTTACGTGAAGGTAACGGCCTTGTCCGAAAAGAATATCCCGGCATGGCACGGCGGCAAGTACACCCTGGAAGAGACCGCCGCACCGGACGGCTACGAACTGACCACCAAGATCACATTTGAAGTGGTGAAAGGCAAGGTGCAGAACGTAGAAGTCGGTGAGAGCAAGACGAACAAATACGATGAGACAACCGGTCTTATCACCATGTTCGATGCACTGAAAAAGGTGACATCCTCCAGCTCGGAAACCAGCAGTTCGTCTGAGACAACAGTTACAACAAAAACCACATCGGTTTCCAGCAGCGTGACATCCGGCAGCAGTTCCTCTTCGGAATCTGCATCCGGCACGCAGACAACGGAAACCTCGACCGTATCCGCAAGCAATACTACGGCAACCGTATCCGGTACAACTGTATCGTCTGTTACCGTTGTCACCGAATCTTCTACATCCGCTACAACCCAGACCAATACCGACACTGTCACTGTCACCAGCAGTGCAACAGTATCTTCCACTAGTGCAACACAAACCAGCGCCGGACCCACCAACACCACGACCAGCGGCACAACAGTGACCACATCCGGCAGTGCGTCGGGTACTGTCACATCAACCACAGGTTCTACAGAATCCAGTGCAGGTCCGACCAATACCACCACCAGCGGAACAACTACCTCTGCGGTAAGCACATCGTCGGAAAGCACTTCGGAAACCGGTTCTGAGACGACAACATCTGTCAGCGCCGATACCACGACTGTTTCTGCAACGGAAACGGAGACGGATACCACAGCACCGACCGAGACGACCACCGTATCGGAGACCGGAACGGAAACAAGCACTACGACCGCAGCAGCAACGACCACAACCACAGTAATCACAACAACCTCTGAAACAGAAGATACGACTACCGAAGAGACCACAACCGAAGAAACGACCACAGAAACAACAGAAACCACCACCGTTACCACAGAACGTCCGAACGGCTATCTCATCCGCAAGTGTGACGCAGGCGGCAAGGAGATCGGCGGCGCAACGCTGACGATCACAGACCAGTCGGGCAATGTCATCGACCAGTGGGTATCGGAAGAGGGCGTGTCTCACGTCTTTGCCAACATCGAAACAGGCGTACCGTACTGCCTGACCGAAGTCCTCGCTCCGGCAGACTATGCAATTGCAGAGCCGATCTACTTCCAGCTGGATGAAAACGGCGATCTGCTGCTGCTGACAGTTGCCGTCGATGAGAACGGCGCACCTGTCGTCCAGGAGGACGGTACATGGCAGATCGTAAGCACCGCATATAGTGCAGACACAAAGGCAATCGTCATGGTGGATGAGTACATCGGCACAGAGACGACCACTTCTGAAACCGAAGGAACTACCACCACAACGACTACGACAACCACAGCCGAAGAGACCACGACCGAGAGAAACACCACCGCCGGAAATGGAGAGCATACGCCGACCACAACGGCAACCCTGGTGACAACCGACGGCACCGGCACGGACAGCAGTGATTCTGCATCCACCACTGCCGGCAGCAGCCAGACGACGACCACTACCCGCAGCAACAGCAGCGGCAGCAGTTCCGGTTCGTCCTCCGGCAGCACAAGAGTCTCCTCAACGCCAAAGACCGGCGAGGCACTTCCGGCACTTCTGATCCCGGCAGGCGCTGCACTGGCTGCAGCGCTCGTGACAGGAAAAAAGCGCAGAAAAAAGTAAAACGTAACGACCGGATAAGGCACACATTTTCCGTGTGAGCTGTCTCCGTCATCGTGAAAGACCGTCTCGGTAGGGCATTCCTGTCGGGGCGGTTTTTTCGCCCTCTTGCCAATCCTGCCGAAATATGCTATAATAGGACAAGAAACGATTCCGTCAACGGATTCCAAAAGAAAGAGGTACAAAAATATGCGTAATACCACAAGTTATGAAAGTCCGTTCTGCACCCGCTATGCCAGCGAAGAGATGCAGCACGTTTTCTCCGCAGACAAGAAGTTTTCCACCTGGCGCCGTCTCTGGGTGGCTCTGGCTCGTGCAGAGATGGAGCTGGGTCTGCCGGTGACACAGGAGCAGGTGGACGAACTGGAGGCAAACATCGACAACATCGACTATGACGTTGCCGAGGCAGAGGAAAAGCGCCGCCGCCACGATGTCATGTCCCACGTGTACGCTTACGGCCAGGTATGCCCGAAGGCTGCCGGCATCATCCACTTGGGTGCAACCTCCTGCTATGTGGGCGACAACACCGACATCATCATCATGCGTGATGCACTGGAGATCGTGCGCCGGAAGATGATTAACGTTCTGGCGAACCTGTCCCGTTTTGCCCTGGAATACAAGGCAATGCCGGCGCTGGCATATACCCACCTCCAGCCGGCACAGCTGACCACAGTGGGCAAGCGTGCTACCCTGTGGATGAACGAGCTGCTCATGGACTTCAACGAACTGGAATACCGTATTGCAAATCTGAAGCTGCTGGGTTCCAAGGGTACTACCGGTACACAGGCATCCTTTATGGAGCTGTTCAAGGGTGATACCGACAAGGTCAAGGAGCTGGAGGCGAAGATCGCCAAGGAAATGGGCTTTGACGGTGTCGTTCCGGTTTCCGGTCAGACCTATTCCAGAAAGATCGACTCTCAGGTTCTGGCAACCCTCAGCGGCATTGCACAGTCCTGCAGCAAGTTCTCCAACGATATGCGTCTGCTCCAGAGCTTCAAGGAGATGGAGGAGCCGTTTGAAAAGACCCAGATCGGCTCTTCTGCAATGGCATACAAGCGCAACCCCATGCGCTGTGAGCGTATCACTTCTCTGGCACGCTACGTGATGATCGACAGTCTGAACCCGGCATTCACCGCAGGTACCCAGTGGTTTGAACGTACTCTGGATGACTCCGCAAACAAGCGTGTTTCTGTTCCGGAGGCATTCCTGGCAGTGGATGCGATTCTGAACATCATGCTGAACGTCACCGACGGTCTGGTGGTTTATCCGAAGATGATTCGTCAGCGCATCATGCGTGAACTGCCGTTTATGGCAACCGAAAACATCATGATGGACGCAGTGGAAAAAGGCGGCAACCGCCAGGAACTCCATGAGAAGATCCGCACCTATTCCATGGTTGCCGGCAAGCACGTCAAGGAAGAGGGTCTGGATAACGACCTGTGCGATATGCTCCTGGCAGACCCGGCGTTCATGATTACCAAGGAAGACCTGGACAAGATTCTGAAACCGGAGAATTTCACCGGCCGCAGCGAACAGCAGACTGAGGAATTCGTGGCAGAGTGCATCCAGCCGATTCTGGACGCAAACAAGGATATCCTGGGCGAACACTTCGAGATGAAGAACTAAGGCAACCCCATTTCTTTGAAAGTATAATCGATTTCACATAATGAAACAGCCCTCAGCGGAATTTGCACCGCTGGGGGCTGTTTTGCGCCAAAAGTCTTGACAATCCGTCTCAAAAGGTGTACCCTAGACAGAGAATCACCAAAGGAGGAATCACCATGTCCATACAGATACGCCCGGCAGTCCCGGCAGATGCCCCGGCACTGCTTGCCATTTATGCGCCCTATGTGGCACAGACTGCCATCACCTTTGAATACGACGTTCCCACCGAGACGGAATTTGCCTGCCGCATTGCGGATACCTTAAAAAAATACCCCTATCTGGTGGCAGAGCAGGACGGCGTGCCGGTGGGCTATGCCTACGCCGGAAAATTTCACGACCGTGCTGCCTATGACTGGTCGGTGGAGACTTCCATCTATGTGGAACAGCACCAGAAACGCCGTGGCATCGGCAGACTGCTCCACGATGCCCTGGAACAGGAACTGCGGCGGCGGCATTTCCTCAATATGAACGCCTGCATCGCCTGCCCTATGGGCGAAAGCGACCCCTATCTGACACGGGACAGCATCCGGTTCCACGAAAAGCTGGGCTACCGGATGGTGGGCGAATTCCATCAGTGCGGCTATAAGTTCGGGCGGTGGTATCACATGGTCTGGATGGAAAAGCACATCGGTGACCATGCAGATACGCCGCTGCCGGTGGTGTGGGGATAAATAAACAGAGCGACAATGTCGCTGCATTGCCGCTCTTGCTGTTATTCTGCATCAGAAATATTTTTTTTGTATTGCTTCTGTGAGTGCGCTTTCTGGAATGGAAATCATAGTATCGTAATCGCTGCCGGGATAGGTGTAGGTAATTGCATCAATTGTTTTTGATATTCCGGTTTGAGGGGATTCCACAGCAGACGAACCGGAAATGTTCAACAGGTCTGTGACGAGCAGTTCTTGCTGTGTTTGCGAACCAGTGATTAAAGCCTGATTTGTCCAGTTCCCATCTTCTAAATGAAATAGTCCTTGATAAGCATTCGTAAGGAAAAAGTTGTTGTTGTCACTTACTTTGCCGAAGTAAAGAAGTGTGTCTCCGGCGCTTGGAATATATACGTTGCACCAGTCCCAGTAAAGTTGTGCGTTATTGATTTCAGATTCAGAATAACTTGATGTATCGAAAGGCAGAGCGTCATCGTTCTCTTGAAAAATGGGTGCGTTTTGATACTCTGCGCAGCTAATATACCCACCGTACATATCGAAAGTCTCGCCATTATAGGTGCCTTTATATATCTCCAAAATTTCTGGGGTAATGGAAGTAACGACAGAATCAGTGCCTTTGTAAACACAGGAATCAACTTTTTGGACGTTAACTTTTGCAACAATGTCTGAAGAGTCGATTAGCTCTTGTAAAGTTGTGGCTTGATCGACAAAATCGGCTGTGCTGGAGACTGTAAGGACAAGTCCCTTTTGTGTCTGCGTGGATTCAGTGCTGTTTTTCGATGTTCCACAAGCAGTTGAAAGAAGGGAAAAACAAAGGGCAAAGGTTAAAACAGCAAAATGTTTCTTTTTCATATAGATAACCTCCTTTGAAAACATAGTATTATGATACAGGATTTCGGCGATGGTCAGATGTAATAAGGTGAATATTTTTTGTATATTAAAGTAAACTCTGAATAGGATGGCTTTGCTGCAACTCTATTCATGCCATGAGGACACGTAATTGCGTTTCTGTGTTTAATAATATGGTTAAATTGTATATTTTTATTATAAAACAAGGAAAAACATTTGTCAATATGATTTTTTGTCGAATTTCATTCAATTTAGATAATAATCGTTTTTTAATTTGCACCTTAAAAATTGAAAAGAGATATTGACTAATCCGCCGTTTTCGGTTATTATAGAAAGTAGGAAATTTTTGCAGTCTCCCTGCAATGGAATACGGAGGACACACACATGAAAAAGCGAGGACGGCTTACGGCAGTATTGCTGAGCGGCGCCATGCTCTGCGGCATCGGCACCGGCTGTACTTCGGGCAGCGCCCAAACTTATACCTGGAGCAATGTTGCCATCGGCGGCGGCGGTTATGTCACCGGCATGGAGTATAACCCCAAGGAAGAGGGTCTGGTCTATGCCCGTACCGATATCGGCGGACTGTACCGCCGGAAAAAGGACACCGACTGGGTGCCGCTCACCGATTTTCTGGGCGCAGACGAGTGGGGCTATATCGGCATCGAAAGCATGGCGACCGACCCGGTAGAACCGAACCGGGTGTATTTTGCCGGCGGTACTTATATGAGTGACGATGCGGCGCTGTTTGCCTCGGACGACTACGGCGAGACCTGGACACGCTTTGATGCGCCGTTCAGCTGCGGCGGCAACCAGTCCGGACGTGGCTGCGGCGAGCGGATGTGCGTCAATCCCAACGACAACAAGGAGGTCTGGTTCGGCAGCCGTGACAGTGGTCTGTGGAAAACCTCTGACTACGGCAAGAACTGGGAAGAGGTCACTTCGTTCCCGGTAAAGGGCAACTATAAGCAGGAGAGCAACAGCATCGGCATTCTCTGGGTGACATTTGACCCGGCTTCGACAGATATGTACGTGGGTGCAGCCATGACAGACGGCACCTGTATCTATAAAAGTACAGACGGCGGCGAAAGCTGGACGGCGCTGGCGGCAAACGAACCGGGAATGTATCCCCTGCACGCATCGTTTTCTGCGGACGGCAAGCTGTATCTGGCATATTCCGACAACTGCGGTCCGAACCTGTCTCCCACTGCCGGCGCAGTCTGTGTGTACGATACCAAGGCAGACAGTTTCACGGACATCACGCCTGACCTGGGCGACGGTAGACAGGGTGGATTCGGCGGCATCTCGGTAGATGCCCAGAACCCGGATGCCGTGGTGGTCTCCACCCTGGGCTGGTGGTCGGACAACGGTGACAACCTGTACTATACCACAGACGGCGGCAAGACCTGGAGCGGTCTGTTCAACTTAAATACCAAGGAAAACAACTACCAGATGGACACCTCCCGGGCGGCGTGGCTGGACTGGGGCAGAGGCGAGAACCAGGCGAAAACCGGCTGGTGGGTGGCAGATGTGAACATCAACCCGTTCAATTCGGATGAAGTGATGTACGGCACCGGTGCGACCATCTATTCCACGGAGAATATGACCAAGATCGGCACAGAGCCGGTGACCATTGCCTTTGATGCTTACGGGCTGGAAGAAACGGCAGTGTTCAAGATGCTGGCACCGCCCAGCAAGGACAATTCGCCCCAGCTGTATTCCATCATGGGAGATCTGACCGGTTTTGCCCATGAGGACGTGACGAAATGCCCGGACGATGCCCACTTTATGAAGAACGGCAAGCCCACCGATCTGGACGTGGCGTTCCAGAATCCCAACACGGCGGTATACCTCAGCGAGGAAAAGACCACCACCATCAATTTCACCACAGACGGCGGCGCAACCTGGGAGACCGTAAAGCATAAGCCCGACCCGGCGACCGGGGGACAGGTGGCAATGTCCGCAGACGGCAGATCCACCATCTGGGTGCCGAACAGCGTCTCCGGAAAGCCCTATGTGACCACTGACCTGGGAGAGACCTGGTATTATGTAGAAGGTCTGGGCTTTAACGCCAAGATCGCCGCAGACCGGGTGAACCCCAAGGTGTTCTACGCCACCTGTGACGGACTGTTCTACGTGTCCAAGGACGGCGGCGTGACCTTCGAGTCCACCGGGCAGATGGTGGCAGATGCCGCAGAGCCGGTGACCGTGTTCGGACAGGAGGGCAACGTCTGGATCTCCAGCAGCACCATGATTATGTACACCGAGGACGGCGGCGAAAGCTTCCAGACCGTAAAGACCCTGCCCACGGTAGACAGCATTGGTTTCGGAAAAGGTAAAAAGGACAACAGCTATCCGGTGATTTACGCAGAGGGCGATGACGGCGAAAACGGCTATGGCATCTATAAATCCGAGGACAAGGGCAAGACTTGGCTCCGGATCAACGATGACCAGCACAAGTTCGGCAATCTGAACCCCAAGTACATCACCGGGGACAGCAATGTCTACGGCAGAGTTTATTTCTGCACCGATGGACGTGGCATTGTAATGGGTGATATTGCCTCGTGAGAAGAAAACATTACGGAAAATACATTTTCCGCTGGATCATGACCCTGCTGGTGCTTGCGGGGCTGGTGTTCGCCTTTGTGGGCGGCAGACGGCTGCTGCACATCTATCTCACCAGTACCGGACGGCAGGCGGCAGATGTACCCAGCAAGCAGGATTATCCGGTGCGAGGAGTCGATCTGTCCTACTACCAGGGGAACATCGACTGGGACGTGCTGGCATCCCAGGGCGTGGACTTCTGCTTTATCAAAGCCACCGAGGGCATCGACCACAACGACAGCCAGTTCGCCCAGAACTGGGAAACGGCGCAGTCGGCGCAGATCTATGTGGGTGCATACCACTTTTTCCGGTTCGAGGACAGCGGCAGGGCGCAGGCGGAAAACTTCATCCAGACCGTTCCGGTGACGGAAAACACGCTGCCGCCGGTGATCGACGTGGAACTCTATGAGTCCCTGGGCGGCGTGATGCCGGATACGGATACTGCAAAGGAGAATATCCGGGAAATGCTGGAGCTGCTGGAAGAACACTACGGGGTAAAACCCATTCTCTATGCAGCCCCCAACACCTACCGCACCTATATCAAAAGCTTTGCGGACGAGTATCCCATCTGGATCAGCAACTACTATTATAAACCCTATTTCGACTGGACATTCTGGCAGTATACGGACGACGGGGAACTGCAGGGCTATGACGGCTATCAGACCCATATTGATCTGAACGTCTACGCCGGCAGCATGGACGAATTCCGGAAACAGTTCGGACTGCAGGAATTTTAGAAAGGAACCACTATGACAGAACCGATTTTTTTGCAGGGGATCTGCAAGGACTATCTCTGGGGCGGAAACCGACTCCGGGAAGAATACGGCAAGAAAAGCGATGCCGACAAGATCGCCGAAAGCTGGGAGCTTGCCTGCCATAAGGACGGCAGCAGCATTCTGACCACCGGGGCAGATGCCGGAAAGGACCTCCGGGAATACCTGGACGAACACGGTACCGGTTTTCTCGGCACAAACTGCGCCGGCTGCACCACCGTTCCGGTACTGATTAAGCTGATCGACGCCAAGCAGGATCTGTCCATCCAGGTGCATCCAGATGACGACTATGCCATGCGGGTAGAAGGCGAGCCGGGCAAGACAGAGATGTGGTATATCATGGATGCTGCACCGGGCGCTGCGCTGTATTACGGGCTGAACCGTGCGGTCTCCAAAGAGGAGTTTGCAAAGCGCATCCAGGAGCAGACCCTGACCGAGATCCTGAATCGGGTAGAGGTCAAGCCGGGTGAGCTGTACTTTATCCCGTCCGGCACGCTCCACGCCATCGGCGCAGGCATCCTGCTGGCGGAGATCCAGCAGAACTCCAACACCACCTATCGGGTCTATGACTACGGCAGACGTGGCGCAGACGGCAAGCTGCGTCCGCTGCACATCGAAAAGGCGCTGGATGTGACGAACCTCAGCCCCATCGCACCGACCGCTCAGTATCCGGCACAGCCGGTTGACGGCGGCAGTGTCCGCCGACTGGAGTCCTGCAAGTACTTTATCTCGGACGTGGTAGAGGTTTCCGGCGAGGTGCATTTCACCGTGGGAACAGAGACGTTCCGCCACCTGCTGGCGTTGGACGGCGAGGCGGTGCTGGAAACAGCATCCGGCAGCTATCCCATGAAAAAGGGTGACAGCGTCTTGCTGCCTGCCGGTCTGGGCGCATACAGCGTAAAGGGCAGCGGATTCCGGTATATTGTCACCGGCGTGGAAGAAAAGTTAGGTTAACAATTCCATACAATGGATTTGAATATTTAGGAGGAAACGAAATGAAGTATTACATTGGTATCGACCTGGGCGGCACAAACATTGTTGCCGGCGTGGTCAACGAGAGCTATGAGATCCTGGCAAAGGCAAGCGTCAAGACAAACCTGCCCCGTCCGGAAGAGGAGATCGCCGCAGATATGGCGAAGGTTTCCAAGGAGGCAGCAGAACAGGCTGGTCTGACCATGGCTGACATCGAGTGGATCGGCGTCGGCACACCGGGCGTTGCAAACAGCGCCACCGGCGTGATCGAATATTCCAACAACCTGGGATTCCACAACACCCCCATGGTAAAGTACCTGGAAACTGCCCTGGGCAAGCCCACCTTTATCGAAAACGACGCCAACGCTGCTGCATACGGTGAATATGTTGCCGGCGCAGCAAAGGGCGCAAAGAATGCAGTCTGCATCACCCTGGGTACCGGCGTAGGCGCTGGTATCGTGATCGACGGCAAGATCTACAGCGGCTCCAACTTCGGCGGCGCAGAGGTGGGTCACACCGTGATCTCTGTAGACGGTCCGCAGTGTACCTGCGGCAGAAAGGGCTGCTTTGAGGTATACTCTTCCGCTACCGGTCTGGTGCGCATGACCAAGGAGGCACTGGCAGCAAATCCGGACAGCGCCATGAAGGACGAAGAGCGCATTTCCGCACGGACTGCATTCAACTATATGCGTGCCGGCGATGCAACTGCAAAGCAGGTAGTAGACGACTACATCAAGTACCTGGCAGCCGGCATCACCAACACCATCAACATCTTCCAGCCGGATATCCTGTGCATCGGCGGCGGCGTCTGCAACGAGGGCGATCCGCTGCTGGTTCCCATGAAGGAAATTGTCAAGAAGGAAGTCTACACCCGTGACTCCGCAAAGAATACCGAGATCGTGATCGCCCAGCTGGGCAACGATGCCGGCATCATCGGCGCTGCATTCCTGGGCAATGCACACGACTAAGACGCTGCGTTTGCACGATCTGTGCAGCCGCTGACAAAACAGCACTTCACCCCGAAAGCCGGTTTTCCGGTTTCCGGGGTGATTTTTTATAGGAAAGCGCCCGGCGGCGCATAAACATTCTGTACAATTCTATGAAACACGATTTGTGCATTTTGACGGTTTGTACTAAAACCACCCCAGTGATTGGCGAAAATCTCTTGACAGCTTGCACAAAAGGTGGTAGAATGAGGTGGATAAGGTGATGCCGCAGCGGCAGCAGAGGGCTGTCGGCTGCGCCGCACGAAAAACGAAGGAGTTCGATAACATGAAGTTTATGAAGAAACTGCTCAGCACCATGACGGCTGCAGCAATCGGGCTGTCCATGACCACTGCACTGTCTCTGGGTACTTCTGTTGCATCCGCAGCAGACAAGACCGCTGTGGAACTGGTCGAGGATATGGGGCTGGGCTGGAGCCTGGGCAACGCCCTGGATTCCACCAACACCTGGGACAGCTCTCTGACACCCAGCAAGATCGAGACCGCCTGGGGCAACGTGGTTACCACAGAGAACATGATTAAGGAAGTCAAGAAGGCTGGCTTCAACACCGTCCGTATCCCTGTCACCTGGTGGGATATGACCGGAAAGTCCGGCGCAGCAGATATGAACAGCTTTGACGGCACGGTAGGCGATGCGTACCTGGCAAGAGTCAAGGAAGTGGTAGACTACTGCATCGACAACGATATGTACGCAGTCATCAACACCCACCACGACGAGGACTGGGAAAAGGATACCTCCAAGATCGGTGTTTTTGAAAAGCTGTGGACACAGATCGCTACTTATTTCGAGGGCTATGATGAGCATCTGGTATTCGAGGGCATGAACGAAGTCAACTTCTCTACCAGCGATGCCATGACCTATAACCAGGCATTTGTAGACACCGTCCGTGCAACCGGCGGCAACAACAAGGATCGCCTGCTGATCTGCCCGGCAGACAACAACAACACCGCAAAGGCACTGTCCAGCAGCTTCTCCATGCCGAAGGACGACTCCAATATGCTGGCAGTTTCCGTACACTATTATGAACCGTCTACCTTCTGCGTAGCTGATACCACTTCTTCCTGGGGTCACCGGGAGACATGGGGTACTGCCGCAGATCTGACCAAGGTAGAAAAGGACTTCGGCGAACTGAAGTCCAAGTTCACCGATAACGGCTACGGCGTTGTCATCGGCGAATACGGCGTCTGCAATGCCGACAAGTACGGCGTAAACAAGACCGCCTACAACAAGGACGAAGAGTCCATCAAGACTTTCTATCAGACCATCACTTCCACTGCGTACAAGATGGACGGCATCTGCCCCATCGCATGGGACGACTCCGACTCCGGCACGATCTGCCTGTTCAGCCGCAAGAACATGAGCTGGTATGACGAAAGCCTGAAGAGCATCTTCACCGACATTGCAAGCGGCGGAAATGTAGATCCGGGCAAGCAGAAGACCGACCGTGTCACATTCCAGGCAAGCGACATCACCGAAACCGATAAGGACGGCAAGCCATATCTGAATGTGGATCTGAAGCCGTACAAGGAACTGGGCGTACACGTAAGCTCTGTTGTCGTAGATTATAAGATGACCTCTGCAAAGAACTCCTCCGAGTGCAGCGGCGACATCAACATGAGCTTTAACGTGACTGATGAAAACGGCGAAAGCCAGTGGGCATACCTGGACAACAGCATCGGACCGAAGGAAACCACTTCTACCTTTGATGTTCCCGTAGGTTCTCACGAATATGTTCTGGAAAAGGACGACGACGGCAATGTTACCAGCAGCGTGACCGGTACTCTGGAGATGGATTATCTGAAGCTCCAGAACTGGTGGACATGGTCCGGCGCAACCGGTGACAAGGTGACTGTCGATATGAGTTCTGTTACCGTGATCTTCGACGACTACTTCTATGTAGACGACAACCCGGATCAGACCACCGAGACCACACAGACCACCACCGCAACAACCACTTCTGAAACCTCCACTACCACTGTCACATCCAGCGTACCGGAGGGTGACGCAATCGGTAAGGCATACTTCATCGGCGGACTGGGCGCAGATCAGAACTGGACTGCCGGCGAAAACGAAGGCGCAGCAATCACACCCATCACCGGCGACGGCACTTATACCGTTTCCTGGGATGTTACCGGAGGCGGCGGTACGAATACCGTACAGTTCCTGGCAGTTGTGATCGCTCCGGACGGCGAAACCGAAAACTTCACCACTGATACATTCGAAGACCTCAAGGTTTCTCTGGATGAAGTATGGATCGACGGCGAAAAGCTGGCAGATTACACCGTTGGCGCAAAGTCCATCAACACACGCTATTATGAAGAAGGCTCTGCCGGCGTAACACGTCTGTACCTGCACGATGACTGGTCCACCAAGATCAAGGATCTGCCGGGCAAGACAACCATTACCCAGGAAGTCAAGGTAGTATTCACCATTTCCGGTACTGGTCACGAAGGTCCGATCGTAACTACCACAAGCGAACAGCCGACAACTACGACAACATCCGCAACCACCACCACGACAACATCTGCAACCACAACTACCACTACTACAACTACAACAACGACTACCACCACCACTACCACTACCACACCGGAGCCTACCACGACAACTACTGCATCTACAACCACCACTCCGGAAACCACAACTTCTACGACTAATGTGGAATCCACTACTACAACTCCTGCACCTACCACTGCAACCACAGAGACAACTACGACAACATCTGCAACAACCACTACCACTACAACAACCACCACGACAACGACTACCACTACAACCACGACAACAACAACAACTACCACAACGATCACATTCATCTCCAACGACATTCGTCCGGCTACCATCTTCGGCGATGTGAACCAGGACGGCAGCATCAACATCTGCGACGTCGTTCTGCTGAACAAGATACTTTCCGGACAGGTCAGCGCAAACGAGGCACAGCGTGCAAATGCAGACGTGAATGCAGACGGCGCTGTGGACGGCACCGACTCTGTGATTCTGGTGAAGTTCCTGGTTCGTCTGATCGTGGCTCTGCCGAACAACGATATTGCTTAAACAACAGGTGACTTTCCTGTAAAAAGACAGCGGGGCTTTGCCCTGTAATATGTAAAATAAGCTGAAAAAACGCCGTGTCTGTGAATGCAGATACGGCGCTTTTTTGCTGGCACAAGAAAAAAAGGTTTCGCAAAGTAAAATTTGTGAAAACTGCTGGAATCGGCGGAAATTCCGGCAAAATACATTGTAAAAATACGTTTCTGCTTAAAAATCGGCAGTCCGGGGAGACGAATACTTATCATTTTTCTGAAAAGTGTCGCTGATTTGTGAAATGTGCAACAAAAGTAGAAAAGAAACAAGCGGAAATCGTCATGAAAATAGATTGACTTTTTGAAAAAATCGTCCTATAATAAAGAAAACGGTGCTAAACACACTGTTGATTTTCCGCATTTCCGGCAGATTGGAAAAGAGAGGAAAACCTGCGGAATTCCGCAGAAAAGTTCCTTTTTCAGATGCCGGAAAACGGAACAGGAAAAGGTGGTGGATGCAATGGGTGAAGAACTGCAGGAACAGCTGCAAAACAAGATCCTCTGGGAGAGTCCCTTTGATGTGCCGCTGCTCGGACCGATCCACATCAGCGAGTCTGTTGTGATGACCTGGTTCATTATGGCGATCATCATGGTGCTGGTACTGATTTTGACACGAGATCTCAAGATCGTTCCCGGAAAACGGCAGGCGTTCCTGGAAATGGCAGTCACATGGCTCACCGATTTCTTTGTGGGCAACATGGGCAAAGCCGGAAAGCGCTATGTACCGTACCTCAGCACGGTGATTATCTATCTGGGTATCGCCAATATGATCGGTATGTTCGGTTTCGGCATGAAACCGCCCACGAAGGACATCAATGTCACGGTGGCGCTCGCAGTCATGAGCATCGTACTGATCGAGGTCTCCACATTCCGGGCGCAGGGCGGTATCAAGGGTTTCTTGAAATCCTTTACCAAGCCGATGGCGCTTTTGACGCCGCTGAATGTGATGGAGCTTGCGATCCGTCCGCTGTCGCTGTGTATGCGACTGTTTGGTAATGTGCTGGGTGCATTCGTTGTCATGCAGCTGATCGAACACGTCTGCGGACTGATCGTGCCGATGGTGTTCAGTATGTACTTCGATGTGTTCGATGGACTGATCCAGGCATACGTTTTCGTATTCCTGACATCACTGTTCATGGCAGAGGGCATGGAAGTCGAAGAAGAGGAAAAAGTGCCGAAATTGCAGAGAGCATAAGGACAATGCCGCACAGGGCTTGTGCGGTGCAGTCTTGAATTCGGCAGCCACAGAAAGGAGCGTTCCGCTATGATCGGAGCAGGTATTGCAGTATTGACAGGTATCGGTGCAGGTTTTGGTATCGGCATCGCAACATCCAAGGCGGCAGAGGCGATTGCAAGACAGCCGGAGGCTGCCGGTGCGATCAACAAGGCGCTGCTGCTGGGCTGTGCGCTGGCAGAGGCAACCGCTATTTACGGTTTCGTTGTAGCACTGCTGATGGTAATTATGAAGTAAGACCCCTCGGGTCTGCTTTCAGAGCCTGGAAAGGCTCTCAGAATCTGAGAGAAAGGAGCGCAGCTTTCATGAGAAAGCTGTGAGAGTGGATATGCTAGATTTTGATATTTGGACCATTGTGTTTTCCGTCATCAATATCCTCGTGCTGTTTTTCTTTCTGAAAAAATTCCTGTTCGGCAGAGTCGGCGCTATGCTGGAAAAGCGTGCGCAGATGGTGCAGGCAGATATGGACCAGGCAAAGCAGAAGGCGGCAGAGGCCGAAAAGCTCAGAAGCGACTATGAGGAGACGCTGAACGGTGCAAAGCAGGAGGCAAAACAGATCATTGCCACCGCAGAACAGAATGCACACGCCCAGGGCAGCGAGATCACAGCCAAGGCACAGCAGCAGGCAGATACGCTCCTCAAAGAGGCACAGAAGGAGATCGAGCGGGAGCGCCGGCAGACACTGGACGGCGTTCAGGGCGAGATCGCCGATCTGGCGCTGGCAGCAGCATCCAAGCTGATGGAACAGAAGGTGGACGACCAGACCAACCGGGATCTGGTGAATGCGTTCCTGTCTGAGGAAGGAGCAGAAAAATGAATGGTGCAGTGACATCCTATGCGAATGTGCTGCTGACGCTTGCAAAGACGTCAGCCGACGTGGCGGATGCACAGACAACCTTTCAGAACTGCCCCCAGCTGACGGATGCCCTGAGCAACCCGACGATTCCCGAGGCGGAAAAGTTTGCGGTGATCGACCGGATCTTTCCGGCGTCGCTGCGCACCTTTCTGAAGGTTGTCTGCCAAAACGGTCAGATCGACAGCATACTGGATATTTTTTCAGAGTATCAAGCACTGGAACGGCAGCAGCGCCATTGTGCGCACGCCGTGCTGGAATATGTAACACCGCTGACAGAGGCGCAGCTCGCAGCGATGAAAAAGATGATCTGCGCAAAAACCGGCGAGCCGGAGGTTCAGCTGGAGCTGAAACAGAATCCGGCGCTGCTGGGCGGCTTTGTGCTGCATATCGGGGATGACGAGTACGATCGGAGTATGCGTGCATCCATCCGCAATATGCGCAAGAGCCTGATACGGAGGTGAGGGTAAGACATGAGTACCATGAATGCAAGTGAGATCATATCGGTCTTGAAAAGCGAGATCGAGGACTTCGACCGGAAGTCCGGCGTGCAGGAAACCGGTACAGTCGTTCGTGTGGGTGACGGTATCGCAACGGTATTCGGTATGCAGCACGCTATGTACGGCGAGCTGGTAGAATTTGAAACAGGTGTTCGGGGCATTGTCCAGAACCTGGAGACAAAGACCATTGGCGTCGTTCTGCTGGGCAGCGACTATGGCATTACAGAAGGGACTTCTGTTGTACGTACCGGCAAGCGTGCCGGCATCGGCGTGACCCAGAAAATGATCGGCAGAGTTGTCGGCGCACTGGGCAACCCGATCGACGGCGGTGATCCGCTGGAGGCAGAGGACTATTTCCCCATTGAGCATGAGGCACCGGGCGTTGCATACCGGAAATCGGTCAACGTGCCGCTGCAGACAGGTATCCTTTCCATCGACTCGATGTTCCCGATCGGTCGTGGTCAGCGTGAGCTGATTATCGGCGACCGTCAGACAGGTAAGACGTCGATCGCAGTGGATACCATCATTAACCAGAAGGGTCAGAACGTGATCTGTATTTACGTTGCGATCGGACAGAAGTCCTCTACCGTGGCAAAGATCGTTTCTACCCTGAAGAAAAACGGCGCAATGGACTATTCCATTGTAGTATCCGCATCCGCCAGCGAACCGGCTCCGGTACAGTATATCGCACCGTATGCCGGCACGGCAATCGCAGAATATTTCATGAGCCAGGGCAAGGACGTGCTGATCGTATACGATGATCTTTCCAAGCACGCTGTGGCATACCGTGCAATGTCCCTGCTGCTCCACCGTCCGCCTGGGCGTGAAGCTTATCCGGGTGACGTATTCTATCTGCACTCCCGTCTGCTGGAGCGCTCCTGCCGTCTGGACGATGCGCACGGCGGCGGTTCTATCACCGCACTGCCCATCATCGAGACCCAGGCAGGCGATATCTCCGCTTATATCCCGACCAATGTTATCTCTATCACAGACGGTCAGATTTTCCTGGAGAGCGAGCTGTTCAACGCCGGTATGCGTCCGGCAGTCAACGTCGGTCTGTCCGTATCCCGTGTCGGCGGCGCCGCACAGACCAAGGCGATGAAAAAGGCGTCCGGTCAGATGCGTGTGGATCTGGCACAGTTCCGTGAAATGGAAGTGTTCACCCAGTTCAGCTCGGATCTGGACCCGGCAACACAGGCAATGCTGGACCACGGCCATGTGCTGATGGAACTGCTCAAGCAGCCGTTGTATCATCCGCTGGCAATGTGGAAAGAAGTTGTGATCCTTTCTGCGGCATCCAACGGACTGCTGGACGATGTGGCTCTGGCAGACCTGCGGTCGTTCCGTGAGGGTCTGATGAACTACATTGAGGCAAACGGCGCAGCCATCGTAAAGGAAATCAACGAGACCGGAAAGCTTTCGGATGAATCCAGAGAAAAGCTTCTGGAACTGGTACGTACCTATAAAAAGCAGGTGAACTAAAATGGGCAATATGCGTGAGATCCGTGACCGGATCAAGAGCATCAACGACATTATGAAGATCACCAACGCCATGTATCTGATCTCCTCCTCAAAGCTGAAAAAGGCAAAGAAGGATCTTGCGGCAACACAGCCCTATTTCAATAAGCTGCTGTATGCGATGCGGAGTATTCTTTCCCGTGCGCCTGAGGACATCGATATGCGGTATTTCGACCGCCGGGAAGAGATCAAGCCCGAAGATCGAAAGGTCGGCTATATTGTCATTACAGCAGACAAGGGTATGTGCGGCTCCTATAACCACAACATCATCAAGCTGACGGAAGAGAAGATGGCGGCACACAAGCAGAGCCATCTGTACGTCATGGGACAGGTGGGAAGAATGTACTTTCAGCGCCGTGCCAGAGCCGGAGAACTGGACGTGGATACCGAGTTTATCTATACCACCCAGAACCCGACCCTCTATCGTTCCCGCCGCATTGCGGAACAGATGCTGAAAGCGTTTGATGACGGTGATCTGGATGATGTGTATATCATCTATACCGATATGGTTTCGTCCATTACCTTTGAACCGAAGATCCTACAGCTCCTGCCGCTGGATGCAGAGCATTTCGTACAGAGCGAGGGTGAAATAACACGGCACCACGAGGCTGTGTTCTCTCCCAGCCCTAACATCGTTATGGAACATCTGACCCCGAACTTTATGAAGGGCATGATCTATGGCGCAATGGTAGAGTCGTTCTGCAGCGAACAGCAGGCGAGAATGTCCGCAATGGACTCCGCCACCACCAGTGCAAAGGATATGCTGCAAAATCTGTCGCTCCAGTATAACCGGGCGAGACAAGCAGCGATCACCCAGGAGATCACAGAGATCGTCAGCGGTGCAAACTCCGCAGAAATGTGAGGCGCTGCACCGAGTAATATGAATTGGAAGGCTTGGCAGCGGCGGAGTTCTGCCGCCGCCGTCCGGAAAGGAATGATGATATGGAAAAAGGGAAAATCGTGCAGGTTTTAGGACCTGTCATTGATGTGGCATTCCCGGGAAAGCTTCCGATGATCAAGGATGCACTCACCGTCGACAACGGCGGTAAAACCTGCGTGATGGAAGTTGCGCAGCATATGGGCAACGGCATTGTCCGCTGCATCAGCCTGTCCTCCACAGAGGGCTTTGCAAAGGATATGGAAGTCCTTGCGACCGGTTCCTGCATTAAGGTGCCGGTAGGCACAGCGACCCTGGGCAGAATGTTCAATGTGCTGGGTGAGGCGATTGACGATGCCGGTGAAGTCAAGACCGACGAAAAGTGGCCGATTCACCGTCCGGCACCGTCTTTCCGTGACCAGAGTCCGGTAGTTGAGATCCTGGAAACCGGTATCAAGGTCATCGACCTGCTGGCACCGTACGCCAAGGGCGGTAAAGTCGGTCTGTTCGGCGGCGCCGGCGTTGGTAAGACCGTCCTCATCCAGGAACTGATCCACAACGTCGCAACGGAACACGGCGGCTATTCCATCTTCACCGGTGTCGGTGAGCGTTCCCGTGAGGGCAACGACCTGTGGAACGAAATGAAGGAGTCCGGCGTTATCGAAAAAACCGCCCTGGTGTTCGGTCAGATGAACGAACCGCCTGGATCCCGTATGCGTGTGGCACAGACCGGTCTGACCATGGCGGAGTACTTCCGTGATGAAAAGCACCAGGACGTGCTGCTGTTTATCGACAACATTTTCCGTTATGTCCAGGCAGGTTCCGAGGTTTCGGCGCTGCTGGGACGTATGCCGTCTGCCGTTGGTTATCAGCCGACTCTGGCAAACGAAGTCGGCGAACTCCAGGAGCGAATCACTTCGACCAAGAATGGTTCTATCACCTCTGTCCAGGCAGTTTATGTGCCGGCAGATGACCTGACCGACCCGGCGCCGGCGACCACGTTCGCCCACCTGGATGCGACCACGGTATTGTCCCGTAAGATCGTAGAGCAGGGTATCTATCCGGCGGTAGATCCGCTGGAATCCACCTCTCGTATCCTGGAACCGGATGTTGTCGGCGAAGAACACTATCGTGTTGCCCGTAAGGTACAGGAGCTGCTGCAGCGGTATAAGGAACTGCAGGACATTATCGCAATCCTGGGTATGGAAGAACTGGACGAGGACGACAAGCTGGCAGTTTATCGTGCCCGTAAGATCCAGAAGTTCCTGTCTCAGCCGTTTAACGTGGCAGAGGTCTTTACCGGTTTGCCGGGCAAATATGTTCCGGTGCGTGAGACTATCCGTGGCTTTAAGATGATCGTCGAGGGTGCAATGGATGAACTGCCGGAAAATGCGTTCTTTAACGTAGGCACCATTGATGAGGCGATCGCAAAGGCAGAGGCGATGAAGCAGGAATCCAAGGAATCGTGAGGGATGTAGTATGGCGAATACATTTCAGCTGGAGATCCTGGCATCCGACCGTCCGTTTTATGTTGGCCCGGCAGAACAGCTGGTGTTCCCGACAGTGGATGGTTTGATGGGCATTCTGCCCGGACACGAGTCCATGGTCACGGTCGTCAGCCCGGGAGAACTGAAGTATCTGGTGGACGGACAGTGGCACTATGCCGCCATCAGCGACGGCTTTGCCGAAGTGCGCCGGGACTATGTGCTGGTGCTGGGCGATGCCATCGAGCTGCCGGAAGAGATCGACGCCAAGCGTGCCGCTGAGGCTGCGGAGCGTGCCAAGGAGCGTCTGCTCCACAAGCAGAGCATCATGCAGTATTATCACAGCCAGGCTGCGCTGAATCGTGCGATGAACCGTCTGAAGATCTCCAAACGGCATAACCATGAAATATGACTGGCGCTTTGCCGGAACGAAAAAAGTACCGCTTTCCGAGAGGAGAACGGTACTTTTTATTTGCATAAGGTGATTGCCGGAAAGAAGTTCCGCACAATATCGTATCCCAGCACGATGCCGACGGTGAGAAACAGCAGGGCATTGCTGCGTGGCAGGATGCGCCGGGGCTTTCCCACGGCGGTACAGACCAGCTCTGCATACAGGCAGGTCAGCGCCGCAAACAGAGTGAAGATCATAGGATTATAACCGATGGAGCGCAGCGGATGCCCCTGCAGCAGCGCCAGCACGGCACGGGTGTTGCCGCAGGCAGGGCAGAGAAAACCGGTGAGCTGGTGAAAGCGGCACTGGGGCAGCGGCAGCACAGCCAGCCAGTGTCCCAAGGGCTGATGCAGGCACAGCAGGACGGCTGCACCCAGTCCCAGCCCGATGCTCCAGCCGGCAGCCAGGCGGCGTGTCACTGCCGCAGCGGCGTCCCCGTGTTGTCCCGGAAACTGCCCAGCAGAATGGTGATGAGGTCAACGAGCGTGCCGATGCCGCCGAGACCGCCGGTGAGCAGCCAGAGCAGTCCTGTGCCGATTTTTCCCACATAAAAGCGGTGCAGTCCGCCCAGCCCGAAAAAGCCCAGAATGCACAGGATCAGTGCGGTGAATTTGTGCTTGTCGCTTGTGAGGGTGACATATTGTGCCATAAGATCAGATCCTTTCTGAAAGGAAACGGTGTTTTTCTGTATCATACCAGATTTCCGGGGAAATGTCAAGGTGTTGGAGGGTGGGACTTTCGATGTTGCCTCCTCATCATTTGGAAAACGCATCGTAGGGGCGAACATTGTTCGCCCGTGACTCCACCGGCACTGCGTGCCACCTTTTCTAAAAGAGGAGGCTTTACACATTGTCCCCCTTGAAAAGGGGGATGTCAGCGTAGCTGACAGGGGGATTTGTAGGGGCGAACGTTGTTCGCCCGGTAATCCTTTGCTATTCCGGAAAACACTGCCCTAGGGAAAACTCGTTCAACCCGTCCGGCGGAATCGCTCGTTCCTCGCTGTCCGCCTGGGGCTTGCAAACGCTTTTGTTTGCCCTTTCCTGTATGTGCAGTGTTGGCATTCTGGGCGTTTGCTGCAAAAGTCTCCTCTTTTAGAGGAGATGCCCGACAGGGCAGAGGAGTCGATTTGTTTCCCTTGAAAAGAGAAATGTAGGGGGCGATGCCCAGCCCGTCGCCCAGCGGAAATGGCGACGGCAGACTTGCCCAAGGATAGCAAGCC
>ERZ773146.736-NODE-736-length-24300-cov-6.804083_pt1 | contig 24300 bp, 27 predicted proteins | sample MGYA00580847_ERZ773146 | MGnify/ENA primary metagenome ERZ773146 (study PRJEB29015, sample SAMEA2737830) | human gut metagenome | biome: human gut; feature: human-associated habitat; material: faeces | place: China | collected 2012 ...
TGCAGATATGGAGCTGCGGGGACGGTGTTTTTTTGTTGTGTTTATTCGGGTTTCAGGGGGGATAAGGATATCTGGGCGTGAAGTGATGCGGAGTAAATGGACCGAGATGAAAATGTCGATCATCAGATAGAATCAGAATGTCTAATATAGACACCATGATTATAGGTATAGATCCTTTTGAATAAAGAAAGGATGGTATACTATGGGAGTTTGTAAGAAGATAAAAAGGAGGGCCGGGTCTTGGAAGGGACCCGGCAGAGTATGAAAAGAAAAATAAGTAATGATCTATAAGATGAAAAAGCTTTGTGCTTTATTTGATTAATAATATACCGTCAAAATGTGATGGAACTGTGAGAAGCGTTTTAAAAATTTGTGAGGAAAGTCTAAATATCTTATAAAGTCTGATAAACTGTGAAGCAGTTATTCGGTGTAGAGCCGCGTAGCGAAGCGGATTGCGAATATCCGCTTGACTCGAATCAAGTAAGTCCCCTGCGGGGGGCGAAAAGCAATAGCAGTCGGTGGGGCTTGTAAGAATAGAAAATTCTGAAATTTGTACAAAAATAGTGAAAATAAATAAGACTTTTTTAAGCCGATACGGTATAATAAACCATAGCATAAAAATCCGGAGGGGAAATGAACGAGGATGGATGTGGTACACATGTTATATGAACAGGTGCGGAAATTTTTCTGAGGGGTATAAATGAATATATCTATATTTTATATTCAGCGGAAAATGTAATATCCGGAAAGATGGTTCAATTCTGAGGTATTCAGATGAAAAGGGAGGAGATGGCTATGGAGAAAGTGTTTGAGGCGATCAATGGAGTGTTCAGCTTTATCGGTCCACTGTCTGATTTTCTGTGGGAGTTCCCCACGAATTTTGACTGGTACAGCAGTATCCCGATTCTGGGAAATATATCCTTTGCGATCATACTACTTCTTGGGTCCGGGATTTTTTTCAGTTTCAGGATCGGTTTTATGCAGGTGACTTACTTTAAAAAAGGAATCAGGACCATGACGGAGAAACGTGTTGTGGAAACAGGAATTTCGCCGCTTGCATCGTTTTTCCTGAGTTCAGCTATGCGTGTAGGACCGGGAAATATCCTGGGCGTAACAGGTGCTATTGCAGTGGGTGGACCGGGGGCCCTGTTCTGGATGTGGATATCTGCGTTTTTCGGGATGGCAGTTGCATACATGGAGGGTGTCCTTGCTCAGATTTTCAAGGAGAAGAAGGACGATGAGTTCGTAGGAGGTCTTCCTTTTTATGGGAGAAAGCTTCTTGGAAATAAGGTATGGATCGGTGTTTTTCTTTCGGTATTGTATATTCTGTATGCGCTTTGCTGTCTGCCGGCACAGGGCTTTAACGTTGTTTCATCAGTAGGACGCATGGCAGAGATCGTAACCGGAAAAACCATTCCAAGCGGATCAGCCTTCTATTATATAGTAGGTACGCTGATCGTAATCCTCACAGCAGCTATTGCATTTGGCGGAATCAAAAAAGTATCCAGATGGACAGATATGATGGTGCCGGTGATGGCAGTGCTCTATATGGTAGTAGTGTTGCTTCTTATCATATTGAATTTTACCCGTATTCCGTATTTCTTCGGAAGCGTGTTTGCAGGAGCCTTTAAGCCGGATGCATTTTTTGGAGGTGTTTTTGGAACAGTTCTTGCACAGGGCGTAAAACGAGGCCTGATGTCCAATGAGGCTGGTCAGGGAACGATCACCATGTCAGCGGCAGCAGCTGACGCAAAGCATCCATGTGAGCAGGGTGTGATCGCTTCTCTGGGAGTTTTTCTTGATACCATTGTGATCTGTACACTTACCGGATTTGTGGTAGTTATGGCACATTGCTGGACGGGAGCAGATGCGGAAAGCTGGCAGGCTCTTGATAAACTTCCAAAATATACGGAGTCCATTGCTGTGCTGACTCCGGGAACTGCAATGAACGGGATCGTTACATTTCTTGTAACCTTATGTTTCTGCCTGTTTGCATTTACCTGTCTGCTTGGAATGATCAGCTTTTCGGAAATCGCAGCCAACCGTATCCGCAAGGATAAGATCTGTATTAATTTTGTACGCTGTATCGGTCTTTTTGTTGCCGCATTTGGTATCCTCTGTAATATCGCAGGACTGGAGCTTGGAAATCTCTGGGCATTTTCTGATCTTGGAAATATTCTGATCGTATTTTTCAACGTACCGATCGTTTATGTCGGTGCGAAATATGTTTTCCGGGCGACCAGACATTATAAGAAGAATGACGGTACTCCGTTTACATCGGAGGTAATTGGAAGAAATGACTGCGCTTACTGGGATGAGCAGGCAAAAAAAGCAGTGAAAAATTTTTCCGGAAAATAAAAATTCCGGCGGGAGATAAAATTAGCATTGTAAAAGTGCATGTACTCATTTATAATGAGTAACAGATTCTAAAGATGTTATAAATAACAGGAGGAAAGCCTTGAAAAGAGAATTAGTTATTGTCATTGATTTTGGCGGTCAGTACAATCAGCTGGTTGCAAGACGTGTCAGAGAATGCAATGTATATTGCGAAATTTATTCTTACAAGACAGATCTTGAGAAGATTAAAGCGATGAATCCTAAGGGAATCATCCTTACCGGCGGACCAAACAGCTGCTATGAGGCAGATTCACCGACTTACCAGAAGGAATTATTTGAGCTTGGTATTCCGGTACTTGGACTTTGCTATGGAGCACAGCTTATGATGCATGTCCTTGGCGGAAAAGTTGAGAAGGCAGATGTCAGCGAATACGGTAAGACAGAGCTTCTCATCGATAAGAAAGATTCCAGGATCTTCAAAAATGTATCCGACAAAACAATCTGCTGGATGAGCCATACAGACTATATTTCCCAGACTGCACCGGGATTTGAGATCGCTGCACATACTGCAGACTGTCCGGTAGCAACTGCACAGAATGAAGAGAAGAAACTGTATGCGATCCAGTTCCATCCGGAAGTACTGCACACAGTAGAAGGAAAGACAATGCTGTCCAACTTCGTACTTGGTGTCTGCGAATGTGCCGGAGACTGGAAGATGGATGCTTTTGTTGAGCACACGATCAAAGAGATTCGCGAGAAAGTCGGTGATGGAAAAGTTCTCCTTGCCCTGTCAGGTGGTGTAGATTCCTCCGTGGCAGCAGGACTTCTTTCCAGAGCGATTGGCAAGCAGCTTACCTGCGTATTTGTAGATCATGGCCTTCTTCGTAAGGATGAAGGTGATGAGGTTGAAGGTGTATTCGGACCGAATGGTCAGTTTGACCTGAACTTTATCCGCGTGAATGCACAGCAGAGATATTACGACAAGCTTGCTGGTGTTACAGAGCCTGAAGCGAAGCGTAAGATCATCGGTGAGGAATTTATCCGTATCTTCGAGGAGGAAGCCAAGAAGATCGGTGCTGTGGATTTCCTTGCACAGGGAACCATTTATCCGGACGTTGTAGAGAGCGGTCTCGGCGGAGAATCCGCAGTGATCAAATCCCATCACAACGTAGGAGGCCTTCCGGATTTCGTTGATTTCAAAGAAATCATTGAGCCGCTTCGTGACCTGTTCAAAGATGAGGTCCGTAAAGCTGGCCTTGAGCTTGGAATTCCGGAAAGACTGGTATTCCGTCAGCCATTCCCGGGCCCGGGACTTGGAATCCGTATCATCGGTGAAGTCACCGAGGAAAAAGTACGCATCGTACAGGATGCAGACTACATCTACCGTGAAGAAGTCGACAATGCAGCCGCCGACTACAAAAAAGAACACGGAGAAGATCCGTCCTGGATGCCGAACCAGTACTTTGCAGCCCTTACAAATATGCGAAGCGTAGGTGTAATGGGAGACTTCAGAACATACGATTATGCAGTGGCGCTCCGCGCCGTTAAGACCATTGACTTCATGACTGCGGAGTCTGCTGAGATTCCTTATGCAGTACTTAATAGGGTGATGAACCGCATTATTAATGAAGTTAAGGGCGTGAACCGCGTATTCTATGATCTTACTAGTAAGCCGCCTGGAACGATTGAGTTTGAATAATGAGCAAAATCCCAGAAATCCTTTATTTACAAGGGCTTCTGGGATTTTATTTTTGCCCGTGATGCTACGGTGATGTTAATGGGGAGAAAGTGTCTTATTTTTGGGGATTTTTTGTTATTATATGATACTGTACGTTTCATACGTTTTTATCTTCTGCATTATCATTTGTGGCTCTTACTTCATTGAGAGCGTCAGCAAGCTTCCTGTCTTTTCCTGGATACAAATGAGCATAAACTTTCCAGGTTGTTTCCGGTGATTCATGTCCAAGCCGGTCCGAAATCTCTTTGATAGAAAACTTCATGTCAATCAGCATACTTGCGTGGGAATGGCGAAGATCATGGATCCTGATCTCCGGAAGACCAGATCTGGCAGTTGCACGTTTAAATTCTGACCGCATACCGGATTTCTGAAAATAGAAGATACGCTCATCTGGTTCTATAGCCATGCTGGCAACATAATCCTGAAGCTCTTTATATAGAGACTGCGGAATGTTCACGACACGTTTGCTCTTTTCGGTTTTGGGTGTCTGGAAGTATTGCTCGCCTTTTATAACCACAAAGTTCTTGTTAATTGATATGGAGCAGTCCGGCAGGATATCCGCCGGAGTAATAGCCAGAACTTCTGCAGATCGGAGTCCTCCATAGAACATGAGGCTGAACGCCATCCGGTACGCACTTTTCTTTTCAAAGGTAAGGAAGTAGTCAAATTGCTCTCTGGTCCAGATGTTCATTTCATCTGCACTGCTTTTCCCGATCGCACCAGCTGCAAGGCATGGATTGCTCCGGAGCTTATAGTATTTGACAGCATAATTCATGATAGCAGACATCTGGTTATTGATGGTCTTCAGATACGTCTGAGAATAAGGATTTCCCTTATCGTCCCTGTAATTAATCATGGCATCTTGCCACCGATGGATCACAATCGGAGTAATGTCACCGATCTTCATATCTTTAAAGAATGGCAGCAGTTTCATGTCTATTAGATACTGCTTGTTTTCCAAAGTGGTCAGTTTCAGCCGGGAGCTGCAGTCTGACATATAATTCTTGATCAGAGCAGAAAACAGGATATCTGGATCCTTGGCTCCCTGCGCCAGAAAGTCACGTTCCCATTCTATAGCCTCTTTTTTGGTAGAAAACCCCCTTTTGCATTTGTGCTGACGCTTGCCAAGCCAATCATCATAGTAGAAGTTGGCGTACCATTTTGTCTTTCCATCTTTGGTAAAATACTTATAAGCCGGCATCTGAATCCTCCATTACTAAACAAATGTAATCAACAAATGTTTGACAAAAATGTTGAATATAGATATAATGTACTTAACAAGAGAACCGTTGGTCAGTGCACACCTGACCGCCGGATAGAGTAGTAACTAAAAAATAGCGCCTTACTTTACCAGAGCAGGGGCGCTATTTTTTATGCATTAAATTGATAACAAGAGTTACAACTGCACAAAGCATAATTACAAAAGTAAATAAATCACCATATGTAACCATCAGCACCAGCCTCCTTTCACCAAAGTGTCCGGCGGCTGACATAACACCCCAACGGTTCCCCAGTTAAATATACTATTCTGTTTTTTCTTCTTCCATCTTCTCCATCATTCCCAAAAAGATACGTTTTCCCTTCTTGGATAACTGACGGTACCGCAGGATGATATCCTGTTCGTCTTCTGAAGCAATGGCACAGCTGTATTCAGAATTACCCACAAGGTAATCCATAGAGGTGTCGAGGGCTTTTGACAGGCTTGCAGTGGCATCTATTCCAGGAACAGTCTTTCCGGCCAGAATGTCACAGCAGGTTTCCTCTGTCAGCGTTGATTTTTTGATCAGGTCCGGAAGACTCATCTGCAACTGAGCCAAACGGGCTTTTGTTCTTGCTTGCACTGCGGAAACTTCTTTCGGATCCGCAACAGCATATCTTGAAGTAGTCCGGCCAAGAATGTAATCTGCTGGCACACCGAAGCATGCAGCGCTGCGATTAACAAATTCTGTTGACGGGAAAGAGTAACCTCTTTCGACATTCGATACTACTTGGCCAGAAAAACCTATTGCTTTTCCAAGTTCGGACTGACGCAGATTAGCCTCAGCCCGCAATTCTTTTATTCGTTCACCAATTGTCATAAAAACTATTCCTCTTATTAATATCTGCCACCGCGTTGGATTCCAATATCAGAAATCTTATCGTTATCAATTATGAAACCTATATCTTCTGATACCTTATATGAAACCGACTTGCCTGAATTCGGTTCTGGCTTTGGAATTATTTTTCCGCAAAATTCAGCACCTTCAAATAGTACGACTACGGATACTGCGCTACTGTCAATAGAAGAAATAGTACTTTCGATATCCTCTGGATCAGCAGCTTCAATCTGGGCATTGTACATCTCAACCAGTTTCTTTTGAGCGTCGGTAGCGGTGGTGTCATCATAGCCTACCTGTACTGAAAAATATTTGGAATCATACGCTGAAAATAAATTCGAAATTGTATCACCAATTTTTATGCCACGAAATGTTTTGCTATCAGGATAAGCAGAGGCCATTATATGATCTTCTGAATCAGGTATCTCAATAGGAGCGTCATTTTTATCGTATAATTTAAAATCTTCCAGTGAAAACCATTTTTCCTGATTCTCATATTGTGAAAGCAGTTCTTTGGCAGCTCCTTCTGGCTTATATTCCCCTGTTTTGTAGTCTTTAATTTCAAACGCGGTTGCATCAGCGGAAACCGGATTGACCCAATAATAAATCAGATCATCACTACTACTGTGGATATTCGTTATAGAAGAGCAACTCCAAGTATTGTCTTTTGTATAGTAGCAGACCGCCTCCATGGCTACGCCATCTGCTGATAAAATTACTTGTGCAACTGTTTGAGAATCTTCTTTTTTCTCTAAATCGTAAGAGGAAACCTTTTTAACACCCATATCATTCAACGACTCGGAAATTGCATCGGATAATTGGGAAGCATCTCCAGAAACGTATTTTTGATCGATATTAATGCCATAATCGGATGCTGCGAATACAGGGATAGTATTGGCAAAAATCAATGAGCAGGTAAGTGCAATCATTTTCTTTTTCATAGTCATTCCCCTCTTTTGCTTCGGTACCACTCGAAGCTTATTATTTTGCTTTCTTAAGAGGCTCGGCAGTATCTTCTTCCTGTCGTTTTAAACATTTTATGTACCCCTTCAATTCACCTCGAAATTCCAACTGCGCATCATGCGGAAGTTGGTGAATCAATGCTAACCATTCGGAATCCTCAGAGAGAACATCTTGCTTTGAGCTTCTTTCTTTGCCCGTAAGCAAATAATCGCTTGACACACCTAAAAATTCACAAATTGGGATTATCATTTTTGCAGGCGGATCAGTCCCTCGATTTTTCCAATTGGTCATAGTGCTTGTGTTTATCCCAATAGCCCGACATAAATCAGTGGCTGTCAAAGACTTTTCTTCAAGCAACGATAAAATACGCTGAGTGATCATACAATCCTCCAAAATCCCAAAATGTGAAAAATACGGTTGACAAATTCACAAATTGGGATTAATATTAAAAATGTAATAAACAAATGTTTAATGCAAAACAAAAAAAGAGAGAGTTACATCGATGATAAATCGGAGAGCAATGCTTTGTTGTTTTCTTCAATCATGGCCGCCACAGCAATGATAAGAGCCTCAGCAGATGCTTCCGACATAACAGTGTTTCCGGCAGGAATACCGTTTCTTAATAATTCAGAAAGAATCCGGCGGTTTTCGTCACCATAACGTTTAAGCCCAATTCTTCTGAGATTATCAATCCAATTATCCATGATAACTCCTTTCTGATTATTTTAATGCAATCGCAAACAAATGTAAACAACAAATGTAATAAACATTTGTTGAAAACGGAGGTGATATTTTGAAGCGAAAACTGTCGCCATGGTGCAAAGAAGTAAAGAAAACCTTAATCGACAGAGATATGTCTGTCACGGAATTGTGCGGTGAAGTTGGGATGTGCAGGAACTACGTGACAACCACCATAAATGGAAGAATGTATGCACCTGCACTTGCTGAAAAAATCAGCAAGGCTCTGGATATCGATACAGAGTACACAATTTAATTACCATAACTTGATTATACAGCTTATAGAAGGAGAGAAAAATGTCGAAATTTGCTACGAAAGCAGCGGCTAATATGTTTTGCCAGGCACGATATGAGGCGGCAAAGTCAAATGAGCGTCTGAGCAGCAGAGAAGGTGCTGCGGAAGAAATAGGAATTGATCGTACAAGGCTAGCCAGAATCGAACTTGGGAGCACGATACCATATCAAGAGGAAGTTCTTCTGATGGCTGACTGCTATAAGGCACCGGAATTGAAAGGAAATTATTGCCGGGAGATGTGCCCGCTTGGAAAGAACATGCCGAAGATAGAGAATGCAGGACTGGATAGAATCAGCCTGAGAATGCTTTCTTCTTTAAAGAAGATAAACGAGGCAAAGGAATCACTTCTTGATATTACGGCAGACGGAATTATCTCAGAAGAGGAAAAACCGGAACTGAAAAAAATCATTCAGACATTGGACGAAGTAAATGAGATCACGCAGAATCTGAAAAATTGGGTTGAGAGAAATCTGGAATGAGGTGCTTGGTATGGAAAATGCAAACGGTGTAATCAAAAAGCTTACATCTGCGGAACGTTCTTACTATACAGCCGCTGAGGTCAGAGAAATGATGGGTGTGAGCAGGGATACGGCATATCGCATGATACGCTCCCTTAGGTCGGACCTGATAGCCGATGGACAGCTTGCCAAGGGGTATCCGTCAGGGAAAATCCCCAAAAAGGCATTTAACAAATTATACATGATTGAATGAAAGGAGTGGATACGATGGCTTTTTATAGAATCTGCCCGGATTGCGGAGCGTATCTGGATCCGGGAGAACAGTGCAGTTGCCACGAAGAACACCTGATCGAAATGGAAAGAAAAGAAAAAGCAACTGCATTTGTTGAAAAGATGGTGAAAGAAGAAAGGAATGGCCAGCTTCGCCTGGCGGTATAGGAGGGAAAGATGTTAACACCAAAAGATCTTGAAAAATATCATCAGGCCGCAGAGCGGATCCTGAATGCAATGGATAACAGCTCGGTGCCGATCAGCTGGCACGAAATGGACAGAATGGCATTGCAGAGCGTTATCGCAAAGGAATTGATTCTCATTGACAAGGAGGCAAGGAAATGAATGTATGCAAGGTGCCAGATATGTGCAAAGACATGGAATATAAGTATATCACAGAAGATTCCAAAACAAGGGTATATCTGTCCGTGGTGCGAGAATTCAATGAGGCAGAATATGAGAAATACTACATCCGCAAAAAGAAAGAGAAAGTGAGAAAGAGAATCCTTTTTATTGCAAGAGCTTTGAAGTATGCACTTCCAGTCCTGGCAAGCACGATTCTTTACAATATGCTTTCAAATAAGCTTTATCTTGAAAGAGGAAGCTATGAAATTGGCTCAGAAATAGTTTTTGTTGGAATATTCGGCATCGCACTGTTTGGGTTTCTGAATTGGTTTATAGGAGGTGATGAACATTAAAAAGGTCTTGGATAATAAGGGGAAAGCGGAGTGTAGACGGCACCCACGATCCTATCCAAGACCAGTCAGAACTTTTAAAAACAGGTTATCGACCCTTTGTTTTTAAAGTCATCGTCATTTTATCACAAAAATAGGAGGTTATCAAGTAGATGAAAGAGGTTTTAGGAAGCTTGCCGGAAGTTATCACGGCATACAAAAATTACAATCTGCTGGTTCCTACAGCAACGGACGTGCAGCTCAATCCATTCTACAAATTCCATGTAGAAGAGGTTCCAGTCGATCTGGGTGAGAACAGCGGAGATATTTTCAAGGTTGGTTCAGTTAAGACAGGTAAGCAGGATGAGAGAGGAAAAGACATCTGGGAAGATGTGTACTCCCTGTCAAAGCCATTATTGAATAAGATGGCAATGGCGGCCGGAATCCAGTTCAATCCAAAGGAAACATATGGCGAGCGTATCGACCGGGTCACATACCGGGCGCAGGCACAGGGTGCCATGCGGAAAGCCGATGGAACAGCCAGAACCGAAACAGATCAGAAAGTAATCTGCCTCGAGGACGAGGAAGATAAATACCGCATTGAGTTTTCCGACAAAGCTGCCAAAGGTATTGTTGACGAAAAACAGGCAAAGGCAGCTGCTGAGATTTATGCAGGCCAGTGGGTGGAATCAAAGAATAAATGGGGAAAGAAATGCCAGGCATTTGTGATTGCCAAAGAGGATCGGGAACGATATATTGAACGTTCCATTATGGTAAACATGGCACTTCTGAAAAAGACCTGGGCTGAAAAAGCAATGACTGGAGCAAAGCTTCGTGTCATTAGAGCATTGCTTGGCGTAAAGGGGACATATACAAGAGCAGAACTCCAGAGAAATTTTGCTATTCCTACGGTTATCTTTTCACCGGATTTCTCGGATCCGCAGGTCAGACAGGCAATGCTGACACAGGGAATGAATTCTGTAAACAATATGTTCGGAACGCCGCAGATCGGCATCAAAAGAGTTGATTTCGATACGGAGAACAATACATTTGATCCTGCCGATCTGGATAATCCGGCGTACGCTTCGGATACAGAAACTGAAGATGATTATCCACCGATGCAGGAGCCGGACGTTGTTCCTGAGCCGGATCCAGAATCAGAACCCGAACCAGACCGATCAATGGACTTCCAGTGTTCCAGATGCGGTGAGGTCATAAATGAAAGAGTTTATGAATATTCAATCAATAAATTCGGAGAGCCACTTTGCATTAAATGTCAGAGAGGAGGCGGACGCAGATGAAAATATTACATACAGCTGATTGGCATATTGGCCAGTTCAAAGGTCCTGTGGTGGACGGAGTGAATCTCCGTTCACAGGATACAGTGAAATGTCTTGAGTATATGGTTGATGTAGCTATTAAAGAACGACCGGACATTGTTTGCATTTCCGGTGATATCTTCCACCAGGAGCAGATCGGTCCGGTACGATATTCGGATGAAATGATTCATGCGACCAATATCATCACATCATTGGCGCATTTCGCAGGCTATGTGATCGTAATGAGAGGAACACCGAACCATGATGGAAGCGGACAGTTCCGAGTACTGAAAAGAATGCTGCTGAACGTCAATAACGTATGTGTTGTGACGGAACCGTTTGTTATCAAAACGAAATATGCAGACATTGCTTGCATACCTGGATTTGACAAACAGGAGTTCAGAGCAAAATTCCCTGGTTTATCTGCAGATGAAGAAAATCTGGCATGGACGAAATATATTTCAGATATGGTTTTTGCACTGAGAGCAGAGTGTGAAAAGACACCGATTCTCATGGCACATTATACGGTTCCTGGTTGCAACATGGAATCAGGGCAGACCTCCTTCTTCGCAAACTTTGAGCCGGTCATTCCAAGAGAAGCTTTAATTGCCGCAAGATATGAGGCGGTGCTTCTTGGTCATATCCATCGCCCGCAAATCATTGAAGGATTTGACAATGTATTCTATTCCGGAGCGATCAATGCAATGAATTTTAATGATGAAGGACAGGATCGTGGATTCTGGATTCATGAATTTAATGAGAAAGGCACTCTGGTAAAAGGACATAGATACACTACTCCATACAGACAGTTCCGCACTATCACCTGGGATCCTGATGAAGTTGGCGACTATATCCGTGAAGGGGCTATGTATCTTCATAGAACAGGCATTTCAGAAGATGTGACGGATAAGATAGTCCGGGTGCGGTATTCCTGCACATCTGAACAGAAAAAGGCGCTCAACATTCCACTACTGCAAAAGAACCTGTATGAGCTTGGTGCATTCTATGTGGCAGATATTGAAGCAGAAAGCACTATTGACATCACGAACCGCGGGCTTCTCTCGGAGGAAAGCGACCCAAGGTTGAATCTGAAAAAATGGTTGGAGGAAAAGACATTTAAGAATCCAGACAAAATCGTGGAGCTTGCCGAGCCAATCATAGCAGAAGCCATGAAACAGAGTACCACCGCAGAGATTCACGGTGTGTTTAAGCCGGTATCCATTTCTGTCAGAAATTACAGAAACTACAAGGAAGAAAACTTTGATTTTTCAGACATTTCATTCTGCACGATCAATGGAGTAAACGGTGCAGGAAAGAGCAGCCTTTTCATGGATGCTATTGTAGATTGTCTGTTTGAAGAAACCCGTGAGGGAGACTGTAAGGCGTGGATCCGAGGTACAGAGGATGCAAGAAGCGGTTCCATAGAATTTATTTTCGACATCGGAGAGAAACGATTCCGGGTAGTCCGCACCAGAACAAAATCTGGAAAACCAACACTGAACTTGTCACAGTATCAGGAAGAAAGTGCTGACTGGATGAATCTGTCCAAGGAAAGAATCATTGACACACAGGCTGAAATCGAGAAGCTTCTTGGTATGGACAGCATGACATTTCGCAGCTGCGCATTGATCATGCAGGACCAGTATGGATTATTCTTGCAGGCGAAGAAAGATGAACGTATTGCTATCCTTGGAAATCTGCTCGGGCTTGGAATCTATGGAGTTATGGAACTGGATTCAAAAAAGAAACTCTCCGAACAGAGAAAAGAGCTGGCTTCGAAAAAAGAAGCTGTCCGAATCAAAACGGATTTTATCAAATCCAAAGGAGATCCGGAATCTGAATTGCAGAAAGCAGAGGAAGATATTCAGCAGCTTAATAAAGATATTGAGGATTTAAGCGATACTCAAGGACAGTTGCTGAATAAACATGCTCAGATTGAAAAAGCAGAGCAGGAGTGCCGCAAAGCTTCGGAAGAATTGGATGATTGTCATAAGAGACGCAGATCCATTTCAGATGAAATCTCAAGTAAGACGCAGATTTTAGAAAACTGTAATGCCGCATTGGAATCAGCGAATGAGGTCAGAGAAAAAGCCGCCGAATATAAACAGTTGTCCGAACAGATTATAGAGCTGGAGAAAGACGTTCTTAATCATGACAATGCAAAAAGAAATCTTGCTGGGTATAATGCTGACATCCAGAATTGCCAGAATATCATAAACGATGCAAAGCGTCGAAATAACGACATTGCGAATCTTATTGAACAGCTTAAAGCAGAACTTCCGGATAATTTGGAAGAAAAACTGACGGAGCTGGCTCAGGCGAGGACGCAATGCGAGGAATTACAGGAAAAAAGACATCTGGCTTCTGTTGCGGAGCAGGAACTGCAACAGATAAGAGCAACGTATTCTCAGCGTATATCAGAAGCAGAGAACAGGCGGAAATATCGTTTGGACAGAATTTCCGAGATAAGACAGCAGGAGGAATTTATGAAGAATTCCGGTTGCCCTGATATAGATAGAGCAAGCTGCAGGTTTCTCGCAAAAGCAATCGATGATGTAAAGAGTTTACCAGAAGAAGCAGACCATCTGGAAAAATGTGAGGAAGAAATAGCAGCATTGAGGATCAAACGAGACGAAGAAATATCCAAAAAACAGGATGAAATTTGTATTATCGGATATGATGCTGAAAGATTAGAACTTTTGATAAGAAAAGCACGTGCACTTGTAAAATATGAAAACTTGAAAAAGGATGCCGAGAAAAAGAAACTTGAAATCGCCCGTTTAGAGACAGAAAAGAACACCAACAGTAAAACGATAGGGCAGTATGAAGAAATCCTCTTAGAGCTCAATATAAAGGCCCAGAAAGCAACTGATATTGTTGCTGCGTTATCTGATTCCGTTATTAAGCATGATGATGCTGTATGTAAAAGAAATTCGGTAGCACATTTTGCAGACCAGGAAAAGGAACTTCCGGTGTATGAAGAAAGAAAACAGCATATTGATAAGAGACTTACTGAATTATATCAGGAACGGAGCAAGGAAGATGCCAACGAACTTGTTTTACATAACAATCTTCGTGAAGCGGAAATAAAACTGGAAGAATTAAGAAAAGATATTGAAGGCAGTGAAGCTCTTGAAGAAGTTGAGAGAAGATTAAAATCTACAAAAGAAACTCTTGAAAAAGCGCAGATTCAAAAAGGCGTACTGACACAGAGAGTTGAAGATGTTGAGGCAATGCGTTCTGAAATAGCTCTTTTGAATAAAGGTATTGCTGTTGCAGCTGAGAAAGCTGATTGCTACGAGGCTTTGAAACAGGCATTTTCACAGGACGGAGTTCCGCACCAGATCATCAGGAACATCATTCCTCATATCACAGATACTACGAACAATATTCTCGGCCAGATGACTGGTGGAACGATGGGAGTGGAATTTGTGATGGAGCGCACCGTCAAAGGAAAGGACGGAGACAAGGCAACGCTGGATGTTCTGATCAACGAATATGGCAAGACAACTCTTCCATATGCTTCCAAGAGCGGAGGCGAGAAGGTAAAAGCTTCTCTTGCCGTTATCCTTGCACTGTCCGAGATCAAGGCAACAGCGGCAGGAATACAGCTTGGAATGCTCTTTATTGATGAACCACCATTCCTTGATGATGAGGGCGCACAGGCTTATGTAGATGCCCTTGAGACGATTCGTGATCGGTATTCCGATGTGAAGATTATGGCAATCACTCATGACGATGCCATGAAAGCGAGATTCGGCCAGGCTGTGACAGTAATTAAAACAGATGATGGCTCAAAAGTAATCTACTAAGCGGAGGAACTTATGGCGAAAAGATATTATTGGTTAAAGCTTCCTGACGGATTTTTCCGTCAGAAGGCCATCAAAAAACTTCGGAAGATTGCCGGAGGAGACACCTACACAATTATTTACCTGAAAATGCTTCTTGTTGCAATGAAGCAGGATGGAAGACTTTACTTCGAGGGAGTAGAAGCAACATTCTATGACGAGCTTGCTCTGGATCTGGATGAAGAAGTTGAAAATGTCAGAGTGACGGTTATGTTTTTGATCCAGCAGGACCTCATGCAGTTGATTGACGAAACCGAATATTCCCTGTCAGAATGCGCTAAAATGACAGGTTCTGAGAGCGCTAGTGCTGAGAGAATGCGACGATTAAGAGATAAAAAAGCGTCACAATGTGACATTGAAGTGACGGAATCGTTACGCATAGGTGACGTAGAGAAAGAGATAGAGAAAGAGATAGAGAAAGATAAAGAGAAAGATAATAAAAACATTAGCTTGGAGCTTAAAGACTCCAAGCAGAACACGTTCATCTCTCTTCCTCTGGTTACAGGCTCAGGAAATTATGATGTGACATTTGATTATCTCAATTCACTGAGAGAACTGTTTCCGGCACTGGATGTTGAACAGGAGTTTAGATCAATGGCAGCATGGCTTGACAGTCACCCTCGTAATCGTAAGACACCTAGAGGAATCAAGAGATTTATCACTGGTTGGTTAGAACGTTCACAGAATTCAATGCCGGCATCCAGAACACCGCAAGCACCTGCAGCTACAAAGAACATGTCAACGAATCAGTATATGGAGGCAACGGCCGGCTGGTGCGAAGGGATGGGTGATTGAAGTGACACCTCAAGAGTTTGATTTTATCAGAGCTTCAATCAAAAGTGCCTATCCAACATTTAATGTCATGCCAGACCAATACAGCATCAGGATGTGGTACCGCATGTTGGGGGACCTGGATTACAAACTTTGCGAAACAGCATTGATGGAACTGTTTGCCACTCATACATACCCGCCGCAGATATCTGAGATACGGGAGAAATGTGCAGAATATACAGTTCCACACCTCAAAGACCAGGGAGAGGCCTGGGGAGAAGTGCAGAAAGCCATTAGCCAGTATGGATATTACAGGCAGGAAGAAGCACTGGAAAGCCTGACGCCGATAGTCAGGGAGGCGGTAAAGCGGCTTGGCTTCCGGGAAATATGTCTTGATGAGAACCAGGATGCTGTCCGAGCACACTTCTTCAAGATATATTCAAGCCTGATCGAGCGCAAGACGAACGATGCAAAGCTTCCTCCGAGTATTCTGGAAGCGAAAAATAAATATATTGCACAGCTTACCACACACGAAAATGCGGCAATAGAACAACAGCACCGGGACCAGATAGCAGAAGAACCAGAACGTGCAACGCCGGAGTATATAGATATGCTGATGCGAGAACACGGATTCAAGAGGTGACAGCATGGAGCAGATAGAGAAAATACGAGGAACGGAGAAAGAGTTCATAAAAGTTTTTCAAGAGCTATGTTACAGCCGGAGTTCATGGCAGGTGTGGGCCGATCTGATGGCGGCAATGGCTTGCACACTGGCGAATTCGGTGGATAAGACGGAACCGAGACACACTGCAAGAGAGAAAGAATATGCAGAGTGCATCAAACGCCTTGGTGGGGTAGAGAAGCCGGCCAAATGCTTTGCGATTGTGGTTGAGGCACTGGAACGCAATCCAGATCAGGACTTTCTTGGAAAACTGTACATGAGCCTTGAGCTAGGGAACCACTGGAAAGGGCAGTTTTTTACACCATACAATGTCTGTGAATGTATGGCAAGCATAACAATCAATGACAATGTACAGACATTGGAAAAACAGGAATGGATATCTGTCAATGATCCGGCATGTGGAGCAGGAGCAACTCTTGTAGCAGCGGCAAATATATTCCACAGAAAAAAGATAAATTATCAGACACGGGTTTTGTTCACTGCCAATGACATAGACAGGGTAGTTGCCCAGATGTGTTACATACAGCTTTCGCTTCTTGGGTGCGCAGGCTGGGTGGCTGTTGCAAATACGATATCCAATCCGGTGTGCGGAGATCCACTGATGCCGGTTGAAAAGCCAGAACAGGAATTCTGGTACACACCGTTTTATTTTAGGGAAGAATGGAACTGTAGACGGCAGGTTCAGATATTTAAAGAAATATGCGGTTCATGGATAACTCCGATTGAAGAACGCAACCCTGGGAAGATTACTTTTTATTTTGATTTCGAGAAAGGAGAATACAAATGTCAGAACAGTTAAAACAGGAACTTGAAGCTGATACTGACCGTTTAGAGGCGGAAACGGTTGCAGACAGTGAAACAATAGGGGAGCAGGAAGAGAAACCGGCAGAGGGCAAATTAGAGGCCCAGGAAGACGATGAATCAAAGGAAGAGGATACAGTTCCGATGGGAAAAGCCTCTCTTGCTGATATTGTTTCCGGGATTCCGGCTCCGACAAAAGAAGAAGTTGAAGCGGCAGAAGCTGAAAATGCAAAGCCAGTAAAGCAGAAAGCTAGAGAAAAACTGGAAGCAGAAAAGAAAAAAGCAACTCAGAAGAACTTTGCGGATCCGGTCATTACTTACCTGATGAAAAGATGCGAAGAGGATCAGGGGCTTGCTGAAGATGTGATGCAGGAGGGAAAGACCTGGAACAAGTGCTTTAGTTATATCGTTGAACAGGCCAGGAAGCAGTCGAATGGCAGATCCGCTGCAGTTGAAGACCAGGTTGTATATGAATGGGCAGAGGATTATTACCACAAATATGAAAAACCGGAACCTGTTAAAAAGGAAAAAGGTAAAAAGCCTGTGATAACAAAAAAGCCGGTTACACCAACAAAAACTACCGAAAAAATCACAGATAATGAGAAAAAATCACAGGGAACAAAAGATAAACCTCAGATTTCTGAAAAGCCAGTGAAAAAAGATGCTGCTTCCAAGCAGCGGAAAACTGAAAAAAACAGTACCAAAAGCAGAGAACTGTCTGGCCAGATGTCATTGTTTGATCTTCTGTAGGAGGCTGTCGCATGGAAAAGAGAAAATTAGCAAAGATTCCGAGGGAGGAAGCCTCTGATGAAATGGTCAGATTTGCGGAAAGAGCTGCGGGAACGCATATTGTTACAACCAGAGATATAGAAAAAGACCTTTTAATGGTGACATTCTATCCCATTGGCAAATTGAAGAAAGGAGAAAAGGGCGCTCAGTTAAGAACATTTTTCTCCAAGAATGATTACATATCACAGGATCTGACATCTGAAAGAGTGAAATGGCTGACCGCAGCTTTTGATCGGATGGAATGTATTCACCTGTATGAATATCACTGGGATAGAGATAAGGGGAACAGATATACCCCGAACATGTTTTTCTGGACGGATGCAGACATTGATCGTATGCGTGGATTTTTCAAAGAATGGAGTACAGAAAAAGATGTTAAAGACTGGACAGCTGTGACACGTTTTCAGGACATGGTCAAACAGCGGCGACTGGATGAAAAACATGCCAAGGAGACAAATCCTATTGATACAGTCATGGGAACAGTCAAGGAAATTCCGGAAGACTTCAAGAAATGGGTATCGGAAAAAGCGATGTCATTCAGCAGATATCTGGTTTACTCAACAAGATCAAAGAATGAGGCTCTGGTGCATTGCACTCATTGTAATGGGGTGACACCGGTAGACAGAACGAAAATTCGGTTAAGAAATAACGAGAAGGGGATATGCCCCCTTTGTGGAAGTCCGGTCACCATTAAAGCCAGAGGCAGGATGCCGGCACGCATATGTGACAGGAGGATTGTTTCATTTATTGAGCCACGAGAAGAGGGGTTCCTGTGGCGGTATTTTACAGCATACAGAGAAGTAAAGCCGGATGGGAAGATAAATGATGGATTATTTGAGATCGTAAGGACATTTTACAAATTTGCACCGAACGGAACGCCATGCACCAGCAGTTATGAATACAGAGAGTATAAACAGACTGGTATTGTACGGTGGTGCACAGATGAAGGGTACAGAGAAAGTTCATACTGCACCCTATATCCGGGAAACCTGCCGGAAGCATGGAAAGACACTCCAATGAAATATTCGGCATTGGAAATTTTGTCAGAGAATAGACCGAGTGAACAGATACATTATGCAAAGGCAATCAACAGATACAGGGAGTTTCCACAGCTTGAATGGTTTATAAAAATGGGTCTGTATAAACTGGCCGCGCATCTAATCAATGAGTATCACGATGGTGCCTTTGGATCTGAAAGCCGGAATGGGGTCAGGGGACTTAGAAAAAATGGAAAAACAATATTTGAAATCCTTGGCCTTACAAAGGAGAACACACGAGTACTGCAGTCTACTGATGGAAACATTGATGAACTGAGATTATTGCAGGAAGCACAAAGCTCGGGATACAACCTGAAAGCGGAAGAACTGGAACGGTTCTATAAAATTTTTGGATGCAACACAACGCTGATCCGGAAGGAGAACAGGAAATCGACCATCCATAAGATCTGCAGATATATTGAACGCGAAGGTGCTGATTATCGCGTGGGAGAGAGCGGCCAATGTTGGCGATATTCCTATATGCAGCGTAAAGAAAGACCGGATATCAGAGAAGAACGTCTGCAGAATTGCGCTAAGGACTGGCTTGATTATTTGAACTGGTGCAAAGAACTGAAATATGATCTCAACAATATGTTCTTCTATTTTCCGAAGAATTTCAAGAAAGTACATGATCGGACAGCTGCGGAATATCAGGCATTGCAGGATAAAAAGGAAGCGGAAAAGAAACGGCGTGAAGAAGAACGGGTAAAACGGGAAGCTGAGGTTATGAAAAAACTTCTGGAAGAAATGCTCAAAGAGAATGCCGGCATAGACAACGCTTTCTTGATAAAAGGAAAAAGATTGATATTGAGAGTGCCAAGAGATGCACAGGAAATCAAGAATGAAGGAGCTGCCCTTCACCATTGTGTTGGAACTTACGTTGACCGAGTGGCCAAAGGGCAGACACACATCTTCTTTGTGCGCAGAGTGGAAGAACCTGATACACCATATTTCACAATGGAATATAACAATGGTCGCGTGATCCAGTGTAGGGGAAGTCACAACTGTGGGATGCCGGCATCGGTAAAAGCTTTTGTAGCTGCATTTGAGAAGCTGATGAAAGAACGAGAAGAAAAGATGGAAAGGAAGTGCGGATAATGGCGAAGCAGAGCATCAGAAGTATTCGAAAAGGAAGCGTCCAGTGGAACGAGGAAGACCGTTTGCAAATGGTCTCAATGCTAGCTAAAGCAGGATATGCAGTTCAGATTGTCAGGAAAGAAATTCCCGGAGGCGAAAACAGAAAGTCGGCTCAGTACGAATATGTGATCGAATACGGAGAGAAGGTGGAATGATGAAATTCATAGCCAGGAAACCTGTTGTAAAGACGAGGGTTTACAAGAGATACGGTCTTGTATGCGTAGAATATAAGCCCTGCTACTGTCCGAGGTGCCAGAATATATTAAATGCCGGACCGAACTATCAACCGAAATACTGTAGCGAGTGTGGCCAGAAAATTGATTTTTCAGAAGTAAAGTGGGAAGAAGAAAGAATTCTTGAACATGCAGAAAGGAGTTTGGCCAATGAATAAGAGCGGTATTGAATGGTGTGATCACACATGGAACCCAATCACCGGTTGTCGGCATGGCTGTTCTTACTGCTACGCTGATAAGATGTCGCTCCGTTTTTGCGGAAACATGAAAAGAAATATGGTCCAGACAGACCAATATCGAATGGAGGGAGATCTGTTCGTCCTGGATAAACCGTTCATGAATGAGGATGGAAAGCCTGTCATATATCCATTTGGGTTTGAACCGACATTACACATATACAGATATGACACACTGGACAAGCTGAAACAGGGGCAAAATATATTTGTTGGAGCAATGGCAGACATATTTGGAGAGTGGATTCCTGACAGTTGGATAGAGGATGTCCTTTACGCTTGTGCAAAACACCCCCAGCACAATTACTTGTTTCTTACCAAGAATCCGAAAAGGTACACCCAGTACGGTGTGCCTTCCGGAAAAGGAAATATGTGGTATGGAACAACTGTGACGAATAGTGAGGACATGGAACGGATATACCAGCTTCCAACTCTGCTAAACACTTTCGCCAGTATAGAGCCATTGCTTGAAGATATAGACGAAAACATTTCTGCACTGAAATATTTGAACTGGATCATCATCGGCGCCGAGACAGGACACAGGAAAGAGAAAGTGATTCCTAAGTTCGAATGGATCAAGAGGATTGTTGTAGAAGCTGATTACAATGGGATACCGGTATTCATGAAAGACAGTCTGGTTCCGATTATTGGCGAGAAGAATATGCGCAGGGATTATCCGAAGGAACTGCAGATTCGTAAGAGAAGCGAGAAAGTTAATAAAAGACTCAGCGGCAGTTGTATGTTGTGTGGAAAGACAGAAGATAAAAACAAGATGGTTACCTTGACAGCAAGAGCGGTCAGGGGCGGCAAGGCGGCATCGTTTGGCCATATGTGCCATTCCTGTTTTACAAAATGGCTGACTGCTCACAATATACCGGTGCCGGACCTGGAAAATAAAAAGGAGATTGAAGATGGCGAAGAGAAGCTGTAGAAGAACAACTGATGAAAACCTTATTCATAAAAAAGCTGTGGAAATGAGAAAGAAGACAGATGAACAGCTTGTGCATTATGTGGAAGATCGTGTGGAAAAAGCACGAAGCGAGGGCTTTAATTGTGGAAAAGCCAGTGCTTCCAAAAAACAGGATGGAGCGAAGGAATTTATCGCATTCCTTCAGCTGAATAAGATTTCGGGAATTGGAGCAGTAACAATAAACAAACTCATAAAGGTAGCGGAAGAAAATGGATACTTATAAGCGTTCAATAAGAGGTCTGCAGAGCAGATCTAACGGGGAACATTTTGAGGGGATGATTATTGCAGCATCCAGATTCTATGAAGAAAGAGGAATTGCAGCAGTTGATAAAACCCCGGAAGCATTTAAGGTACTGAAAGCAATGGACAGGAACAGAGGGCAGTTCATCTGCTGTTTCACTAAACAGGCTCAGCCTGATTTTAAAGGAATTCTCATGGATTCAACTATGATCCTGTTCGATGCAAAACATACGGACAAAGACAAAATCAGCAGAGATGTGGTAACTACTGAACAGCAGGCATGTTTTGAACGATATATGAAGCTTGGAGCAATGTGCTTTCTGGTTGTATCCCTGGAATTTAAAGAATTCTACCGAGTTCCGTGGGTGGTGTTCCGGGATATGAAGAAAATTTACGGACACAAGTACATGAACCGGGAGGAACTGGAACCTTACAGGATTAAATATTCAAACGGAGTAGTAAAGTACCTTGATGGTATTGTCCTCCGGGAAAGGAATGAAGATGAAAGTACAGAAGTATGAGATTGCCAGAGTTATTGACAAATTAAAAAGCATTGTGCAGAAGAACGACCAGTTTCCGGCTCTGGGAGGGATTCTGGTAAAGGACGGGTATTTAATCGCCTCCAACTCCGAGATCACAATGAAGGTCAAATTAGAGGCCTCAGAAGGCAGTTATTTTATTATTCCAATGAAGGCCTTTGACTTGATCAAAAATCTTCCGGATGGAGAAATCGACATCAGCGCAACCGACAAGAATGTAGTTATGATCAAGATAGGAGCAATTAAAAACAAATACCAGAGTTATCCTCCGGAAGAATTCAATTTTGATATTACAGAGGATCCGGAAGCGGATGGAGTGGAATTGAATGGTAAAAAGATCATGGAGGCTATAAGCCATGTTATTTATGCAGCAGCTGACGGCGGTGCGAATACACAGATGACCGGAATTTATTTTGAGGGTACAGACAGCGGAGTTTCACTTGCCGCACTGGACGGGCACGTGGTCGCAGTAGATTCTGTTAAAGCAGAAGGCGCAAAGGATATGAAGCTGATCGTGCCGAAGGCAATGCACGCATATCGTTCCATGTTGGAAGAAGGTATTTATTTTGTGAACCAGGATCTTGCGGGGAGGCTGCTACGTGTTCATAACCATTCACGTGTTCCCATATCACTCTACAAATTCCACAGTCCGGAAGTCCAATCTCTGCTTCATGTGCCTGAAGCATTGTTTTGTGATTCCGAATGCAACGATTTTCCAATATTTTTTCTAAGCTTTTCAAATTACTCGCCTCCCACTATTTTTTCAAGGCACTCATTCCATCCATCTTCGTATCCAATTTCATACCCCGTTGCAGTTTTCGAAGCTATATGGCGTTCCGGAAGTGGTATCAACGGGCACCAACCCGGCCTACAGTGAGCATCTTTATTCATCCTATTTGTGAGACCACACGCATAACCATAAACTGTATACCCTTTCTGGCAGAAACATTCTCCACAAGAATCCGGTGTGTCAAACATTATTATTGATTTATCCATCTTCTTCCTCACTGAATTTGAATTCGACATTTTCACTGCTATCAACACCAAACTGTCTGCATTTTGCCCTCGTTGATGTTCCTCCAGAATGTGATGTGCGAAACAAAAACAGTTCCTGGACAATATGGAAATACGACATGTTATAGCAGAACCTTTCTTCTTCACTCAGCTCTTCTATTGCATTTTCTCCATGTACCCATCTGTACCATTCTTCGAAACATCCGACCAGCTCCTGCATGAGAGAAATACAGTAATGCAGAATGTACTTTTCTTCATGGCTTTCAAGCTCTTTGTCTTTGCAATCCCATTTTGTTTCCCGTAATATCTTCCATAATTTTTCTACTTCCGGGGATCTCCACGCAACCATGCAATATGTATGTGCGTCTTCTGAGTAATGATAATAATTTCTCTTAAGATGTTCCCTGGCTTCTTTCTCTGTAAGAAACATCGTGTTTGGGTACATAAATGGTCTGATCGAAATACCAATTATCATGGTATCATCATGTCCATTGTTGGCAAGAAATTCATTCACTTCCTGCGTTGACAAATCCTCATACTCTTCTTCTCCATCTTCCGTGTACGTCAGTTTAAAATCCCATGTATACCCTGTTTCAATTTTGCAGCCTCTATCGATATTGCAGTCTGGCAAGATGTTATCATTGAGATACTTCACCGTTTCTTCCGTTGTGCTTGTAACTGTGCTTCCATCTACTTGCAAGCACAACTCGTCCGGATCCTCATTATTGATCACTCTCTCGCTACCTTTAATAACCCAGAAGCGAGGATCCGCTGTTCCTGTTGTGTCCTGAGTATTCATTTCAAGCTGCAATTTCTTCAGAAATTCTATATCTTCCTGTGAAATATCTCTTTTCTCTGTTGTATCTTCATGATACTGCAATGTTTTATGAAATATTGCCGTCTTAATTCCTCCTCTCAACGTCCGCTTCTTACCATGCAAAAAAGTAGTTCTGTCATGGATCTTTTTCTTGATCCATTGTGATTACACTTTATGGCAACTGATAATTTCCATTTTTCCACATCTCCATCTAGTGGTGTTGAGTTTTCGAATTCTTCGGCAACCTCTCTCTGATACGGAACTGCAACCATTACTCCCATGTTACCTATTTCCGCGTAAC
>ERZ773146.737-NODE-737-length-24288-cov-8.003714_pt1 | contig 24288 bp, 20 predicted proteins | sample MGYA00580847_ERZ773146 | MGnify/ENA primary metagenome ERZ773146 (study PRJEB29015, sample SAMEA2737830) | human gut metagenome | biome: human gut; feature: human-associated habitat; material: faeces | place: China | collected 2012 ...
ATGACTCATCCGGCTGTAGTGGAATGTGCCATTACAGGTGTACCTGACGAAATTCGTGGTCAGGTAGTCAAGGCAACCATTGTGCTGGCTAAGGATTATCGGGCCAAGGCCGGACCCGAGCTGATCAAGGAGTTGCAGGATCACGTGAAGCGTGTAACTGCTCCTTATAAGTATCCTCGTGTGATTGAATTTGTGGATGAATTGCCGAAAACAATCAGTGGAAAGATCCGTCGGGTAGAGATCCGTCAAAAGGATAGAGGCTGAGATTTTTCGGATTCGGATATAAACTTGCTGCGGCCAGATACGGGCAAGTGAGAAGAACCGGTGGTGCAAAAAAACTTGCATCACCGGTTCTTTTATATGTCTATCCAGCTGAAACTGCCGGAAGCGGGCATAAAAAAAGCGCCTTCCGAAAAGACGCAAAAAAAAAGGAAACCTGGAACCGGACCGCAGTCCGTCTTTCCCAGTTTCCTCACCAACCTAAAACTACTAACCTAAATGAACCTTAAAACTTCGCTGCAAAGATAAGGCGAAAAAACCATCCGCGCAAGCTTTTATTAAAATAATTTTCAAATTTTTTGAGTTTTTTTAATATCACCAGCCGGCAAGAATTCATACGCCCATGTAAATCAACCATATAACACCCTCGCAACCCAAACCTTAAAAAACTTTTTTCCACCCGGTATGCAGTATCGGCCGAAAAGCGCATTTATATATATAAAAAGAGCGATATGACGATCATAACGGATAAATTGCTACTTTTGCAAAATGATTTCAGCAACGTCATTTTCTTTTCGGCCAGAATCTCCCCGCGCAACACCCCGGCAGAGATTTTGCACACTCGCTATTGCCCATCCTCGAACTCCTAACCTAACCAATAGTTTTACAGTACGATGACAGTATCGTTGATCATTTCCACTTACAACTGGCCTCGGGCGCTTTACCTTTGCCTCGACAGCGTGATGCAACAGACCGTCATGCCCTCCGAAATCTTGATTGCGGACGACGGATCGGGCATGAGCACCCGCGATGTCGTAAAGCACTTCGAGAACATCTCGCCGGTTCCCGTGCGCCATATCTGGCACGAGGATAACGGTTTCCGCCTGGCGGCCATCCGCAACAAAGCCATTGCCGCCAGCAAAGGAAAATACATTATCCAGATCGACGGCGACCTGATCCTGCAACGGAATTTCATTCAGGACCACATGCTTTTCGCCCGGGAAGGATGCTTCGTCACCGGCTCCCGGGGCATCATCACCGAACTGCTGACCCGCAAGGTGCTCAGCGGGGAGATCACATCGCTGTCCCCGCTGATGAAAGGCATCCGCAGCAGCAACAATGTCGTACGAATCCCGATCATGTCGATACTCTACCATACGTTCGGCCCGACCCGCGCTCCCCGTGGGTGCAATATGGCATTCTGGCGCAACGACCTGATTCGCGTAAACGGCTACGACGAAGATTTCAAGGGCTGGGGATTCGAGGACGCCGAATTATGCATACGACTCAACAACAGCGAGATACATCAGCGTTGCATGAAATTCCGGGGCGTCGCTTTCCACCTCCATCACAACCAGGCGGAACGTTCGGGCTGCAACAGCAACGAGCAGCGTTACAAAGACAGCATCCGCTGCCACCGGACCCGCTGCGAGAAGGGGCTCGACCGGCATCTTACCCCGAAAATATCCTACGAGATCGGCAGAGGGTCGGCCATCGTCATCGGCGGCTGACCCGGTCGCAGCGAATTCGCCGCGCGCTACTTTTCGAACGATGACTTTTCGGGGAAACGGGTGTCGAGAAACGTCCGGACCCGGATACGGTCTTCGTCGGTCATACGCACGTCGTCGTTCAGGCAGAACAACGACGGATCATATTTCTCCATAATAGATTCAAGATTAGGCAGATAAGCCGGGATGCAACGCGAATCGCTGCCGCAACCCGCGCCGAAAGCCGCACGAAGCAGCCGCAAGGGGTTGCGCAGTTTGTTGAAGCGGGTCACCTTGCGCAGCGAGGCGCGTCCGCGCGCCAACGCATCGTAGAGCACCAGGGCACGCTGCCAGTCGTCGCGCGAACGGAACCGGGCGTGCTTCGTATGCTCCAGTTCGGCCCGGAAGGTCTCGCAGCATTCGAGAAAATCGCTGCGGCGGTAAGCGTCGACATTGTGGTGGGGAGCCAGCGACGAGCACCTGCCGTAACGCGCCCGCACGAGATCCTGCATGCGGAGGATCGTATGGCAATAGATGTCGTCGTCGTGCTTCTTCAGCGACTGGACCTTAAGCCGCACGATGGGGCGGCCCTGCCAGTCGAAGAAAAACCCGGGATCGACGGGGCGGCTGAAAAACATGTCGTCGTTGGCATAGAGGAAATGCTCGGCCAGACCGGGAATCCGGGGCAGAAACAACTCGATGGTGCACGAATTGAAGACGGGAAGAATCTCCGCAGGCATGATCTCCCGGTGGGAAACCACCCTTATGCGCAGATTCGACGTATCGAGCCACGCAGGCGTCTGGTCGTCGGTCACAATATAGACGCGGCGTATCCACGGCGCGAATTTCTCCACCGAACGCAGGGAATAACGCAGTTCGTCGTTCTCGACGTAGCGGCACTCCCCCGCCACCTGGGGGTCCACCTGCCTGTCGGCCGGCAGAAATTCATTTTTCTTCGTCAGCCACACAGGGTCGTTCCCATCGACCCAAAGGTATACCAGATCAATGTCCATCACATGCTTGTTTATCGGTTACACGTTTCCGCCACACCGGAATCAGGTCGAACAACCGGTAGGTCTCCCGGTCGCCGCACTCCTTGATTTTCAGCCATGTAAGTCCCCAGCGGCCGAACGAACGGCGGGTAATGCGCCGGAACCTCGCGTCGAGACGTATTCCGCGGGCGTCGGCGTAGGCCACGAAGGCTTTGTGGGCCAGATATTTGTCCTGCTGCTTTTTCGGCGTCTGGCGGCTCTTGGTAATCGACGCCCCGTTGACCACATAGCGGTAAACGACATCGGGAACCGTCACCAGAACACCCCCTTCGCCCAGCAGGCGCATCGTATATTCCACATCCTCGTAACAGACCCGTTCGCGAAAGCGCAGTCCCAGCCGCAACAGCATCTCGCGCCGCAGGAGCTTGTTCATCACATAGAAATCGGGCGGGCAGCGGCAGAGGCGAAATTTCTCCTGCGCTTCGGCAGCCACCTGCCGCTCCGTATAATGAATCGTCCATTTCGAATAGGAGGGTCTGATCTTCAGCATCGAGGCGCAGGCAATGTCGGCCTCCGCCTCCCGGGCGGCCTCGTACAGCCGCTCGCAGTAAGCCGGGTCGATCCAGTCGTCGGAATCCACGAAAAGGATGAATTCGCCCGTCGCGGCGTCGAATCCCCGGTTGCGGGCGCCGCCCAGGCCGCGGTTCTCCTGCGAAATGACCCGGATACGGTCGTCCTGCGCCGCATAGCGGTTCAGGATGTCGATCGACCGGTCGGGACTTCCGTCGTCGACGCAGATGATCTCGATCCCGCGCAGGGTCTGTCCCACCACGCTGTCCAGGCATCGGGCCAGAAACGGCTCGACATTGTAGACCGGAATGATAATGCTGACTTTCGGTTCCATCGGCTATCGAATATAATTTTTTACCGCCTCGGCGATTCGTTCGCCGTCGAGCGCCGCAGAAATGATGCCGCCGGCGTAACCGGCCCCCTCTCCTGCGGGAAACAAACCCTTCGTTTCGGGATGCATCAGCGTCCCGGGGTCGCGCGGCACGCGCACGGGCGTCGAGGTGCGCGACTCCACGCCCACGACCACCGCTTCGTTGGTCAGGTACCCGCGCATCCGGCGGCCGAAGGTCGCGATGCCCTGACGCAGTCCCTGCGCGATGAAGCCGGGCATCCACTCGTCCAGACGCGACGGCGTGATACCGGGAATGTACGACGTTCGGGGCAGCGACCCGCTTGCGCGTCCCGCCACGAAATCGGCGACCCGCTGTGCCGGAGCGATCTGATGCTCCCCGCCCCGCTGCCGCGCCGACTCTTCGAACCGCTGCTGGAATTTCAGCCCCGCCAGCTCGCCCCATTCGGCACGCAGATGTTCGAAATCCGCAAGCCGGACCTCCGTGACCAGCCCCGAATTGGCATAGGGCGACGTACGGCCGCTGGGCGACATGCCGTTGACCACCGACTCCGCGGCATCGGTCATGGCCGGTACGATGAACCCGCCCGGGCACATGCAGAACGAGTAGACCCCGCGGCCGTTTTCCTGGCTCACGAGCGAATAGGAGGCCGCCGGGAGGTACTCGCCGCGCGTCTCGCAATGGTATTGGATCGAGTCGATCAGCGCCTGCGGATGCTCGATGCGCACCCCCATGGCAAAGGGCTTGGCCTCGACGCGCACGCCGCGGCGGTGGAGCAGTTCGTAAATATCGCGCGCCGAATGGCCCGTAGCCAGCACGACGGCGGCTCCTTCGATCAGTTCGTCGCCGCACCATACGCCTTTTATCCGGTCGCCTTCGATTTTCAAATCGGTAACGCGGCTCCCGAAACGGAACACGCCGCCCGCTCCGACAATCGTCTGCCGGATACGCTGCATGATGCCCGGCAGCTTGTCGGTTCCGATGTGAGGATGGGCCTCGAAGAGAATTTCGGGCGTCGCACCGTGAAACACCAGCGTCTGCAACGCCTTGTTGTAGTCGCCGCGTTTTTTGCTGCGGGTGAAGAGCTTGCCGTCGGAAAAGGTCCCGGCTCCGCCTTCACCGAAGGCGTAGTTCGAGTCGGGGTCCACAGCGCCGTTGCGGTTGATCTGCGCGATGTCGCGCTTGCGGGCCGAAACGTCGCGCCCGCGCTCCAGAATCACGGGCCGCAGGCCCAGTTCGATCAGCCGCAGCGCCGCGAACAGCCCCGCAGGTCCCGATCCCACGACCACGACCTCCGTGCGTCCGTCGACCGACGGATAGTCGAAATGCACCGGCCCGGGCTGCGGCTCGCGGTCGACGTACACTTCGAGCGTCAGATTCACCTTCACCTGCCGCTGCCGGGCGTCGATCGACCGTTTCACGACCCGCGCCAGAGCAATATCGGCCTCCGAGACACCCATGCGCCGCGCCGCCTGCGAGGTGTAAAACGTCGCATCGGCAGCCTGCTTCGGCGTGAGTACAAGGGTAATATGTTGCGGCATGTCTAAAAAATTACTTACAAAAGTAACCAAAAAAGCCGGATAATGGCCCGTGCCGGTTGTGTTTTGTGAATTTTTATCTACCTTTGTCCTACCGATGCGGATATGGTGTAATTGGTAGCCACGTCAGACTTAGGATCTGATGCCTTACGGCGTGGGGGTTCGAGTCCCTTTATCCGCACAAAGGAGCCTTTTTCCGAGGCTCCTTTTTTTGTCGCCCGTCCGGTAGGGGGGGGCTGGTTATCACCATTTTGCAAAGGTCTCGACCGATTCCCCGAACCGGAAGCGGAAAGCAAGCCGGAGAAAACTGTTGGGTGGCAAAAAAGTGGGCAGAGACGATTTGGGCTTCCGAAAACAGGATTGCCACCTTTTTAGCCCGCAATACATTGTTTTGCTGCGTTTTACACCGCAATAAAGTTTCCTTGCAGACGTTTTGTCAATCCTTAAAATGTCACGAGTTATGAGACAGGAAACTTTTACCATCCTTTTCCTAATGCGAAAAGGACGACCGAAGTGGGCGTGCGCATCACGCAGCGCACGGCAGACAAGTACGAGCGGCTGCTGCGCTACCTCAAACAGTATCTCGCCCAACGCGGCAAAGCCGAGGATATTCCCGTTGAACGGATGAACTACGAGTTTCTGGACGGCTTCAACCTCTTCCTGCAAACCGCCCACCGCTGCCGCCACAACGGAGCGGTCGCCGTGATGAACTGTCTGCGCAACTTTGTCCTCTACTGCCTGCGCAACGAGTGGATCACGAAAAATCCGTTTCGCTACTATAAACTCAAAGAAGACGAGGTGCAGGCCAAGGAGCACCTCACGGCGCATGAACTGGAACTACTGAGCCGCAAGGCGCTCGACCACCGGCTGGCCCGCATCCGCGACGTCTTCGTCTTCTGCTGTCTGACGGGGCTGGCCTTCGCCGATGCCGACCACCTGCGGCGCGAGCACCTCTCGCAGGACGACGAAGGCCGCTGGTGGATTCACAAGCCCCGCGAGAAGACCTCCGTGATGAGCCGTATCCCGCTACTCCCGGCCACACTCGAAATCCTGCGCCGCTACGAGCACGACGAAGTATGCGTCGCACGCTCACGGGTGCTCCCTACGCCGAGTAACCAAAAGATGAACGCGTACCTGAAAGAGATAGCAGCCGTGTGCGGCATCAACAAAGTGCTGACCACCCACGTTGCCCGCCACACCTTCGCCTGCATGGCCGTCGAATACGGCATGCCGATTGACGTTCTAGCCAAGATTCTCGGCCACTCGAACACCAACATGACGCGCCACTACGCCAAGTTCTCCGAGACAGTCATCGGCCGCGAAATGGAGATGTTCGGACAAAAACTGACATCGGCCGCCGCGGAGTAACATTCCGGGTTTTAAGAGAGCAAGTTTATGTTTCGGGTGCCCCGAAACCCTTGCAGATTCATCCCGCTGGTCTCAAATGGATATAATGAAAAAGAATCCCAAAGGCGGACGTCCGCCCAAATCCGCAAGCGAAAAGCTCAAGGAGCGGCTGACCGTGAAGATGGCCGCAGCAGACTACTACGCCCTGCGCAGGCGCGGGCGGCAGGTCTCACCTGGGCCGAATACGCCCGGACGGCGCTCTCAAGGAGCGTCGTCCGCCAGCGCCTCACGGCAGAACAGATGACCCTGCTGCGGCAGCTCGCCGGTATGGCCAACAACCTCAATCAGCTCGCCCGAAAAGCCAACTCCGCCGGATATGTTCAGGCAGCGGCGGAGTGCACAGCTCTGATCGAAAAGATAGATACGCTAATAGATCAAATTAACGAATAACCATGATTGCCAAAATATCGAAAGGCGGTTCGTTCGGCGGAGCCGTCGATTACGTCCTTGACAAAGGAAAAGACGCCGAATTGCTCGCCGGACTGGGCGTCCGGATGAAAGACCGGGATTCCATCGTCCGCAGCTTCCGAATGCAGGCGGCACTGAATCCGCATCTTTCGAAGCCCGTCGGCCACATCGTCCTCGCCTTTTCGGCACAGGACGCCGCACGGCTCGACAACAGGCGGATGGTCGGAATCGCCGCGGAGTATCTCTCCGGCATGGGCATCCGAAACACGCAGTTCATCATCGCCCGCCACCGCGACCGGGAACATCCCCATCTGCATATCCTTTTCAACCGGGTGGACAACGACGGCCGTACCGTCTCCGACCGCAACGACCGCTACCGTTCGGAGCGACTCTGCAAGGAGCTGACCGTCCGGCATGGGCTCTACTTCGCATCGGGCAAAGAGAATGTCAAGGAGCACCGCCTGCGCGAACCGGACAAAACGAAATATGAAATTTTCCACGCGCTGCGCGACGCCGTACCCCGCTGCCGCGACTGGCCGGAGTTGACGGCAGCGCTGCGGCACGAAGGGATCGCTACCGAGTTCCGGATGCGCGGCGGCACATCCGACGTACAAGGCGTCGTCTTCGCCAGGAACGGCTACCCGTTCAACGGTTCGAAAATCGACCGGCAGTTCAGTTTCTCCAAAATCGACCATGCGCTGAGCCTGAACCGCCGACAAGCACTCTCCGCAAACGAACGCGGTTCTGTAAGCAATCCGGTCGCATCGTTCAGTCACCTGCTCGAAGATCTTCTGCAACCGGTCTACGATGCGGACGAAGAACGGCGCCTTCAGGAACGACTGCGCAAAAAGAGAAAACAACACCGACTTTAATCGACAATACCTATTATTTATGGACACGAACACGATTATCGAACTTTTCGAAGAACTGAGAAAACAACTCACCTCCCTCAGCCGCAGAATAGACGACCGCAACATATCCGCCCCAGCTCCAGTAACAACGGATGATAAAATCGCCCGACTGCTCGAAACGGCCCAATTCACCCGCACGAATGTCGAACGGGTACGCATGGAACTTGCAGACCGCATTACAACTATCGGAAAAGAGACTGAAAACCATACCGAGAAAATTATTGCGGCCGTCGCTCATCCTGCGCAACCCGCAGCCCAACGGCATATCCACGTCATCGACTTCAACACCTCGTGGGCACTACTCTATATGGCGATCTCTTTCATCGTGATTCTCTGCGGCGGCATCCATATTACTAAATTATACGACCGTATTGCCAACCTGCGTGATACGGAATTGAAATACCGTTACGTTCAAATGATGGGCGACATCGACGAGCAAAAATTGCGCAACCTGAACGCCCTCTTCTACGATTCCGAACGCCGCGCAGACCGTCGCTCGCTCCGGCAACAAGTTGAGCGTTACGAAACAGCCGTCCGGGAAGCAATCGAGAATCAACAACGTAGCGTTATCCGAAAGCAGGAAGCAGAAGATATCCGGCAAAAAGCAAAGCAGTTCCAAAAGGAATTAGACATTACAAAATAATCATACGCGCCTGTTATCTAATCAGAGTTAACAGGCGCGTATTACTTATCTTGCAAAATCATTATGCAACTCTTCTATACGACTCTTCCAACTTACCCATAGCTATCCCATTCAATTATTTTCGTTCCACTTCTTACACTGCTCCATAATCGTATTCAAAGCATCTTCCTGCCCTGCAGGCGGATAATCATACTTTTTCAACAACCGTTTGACAATACGCCGCATTCCGGCACGAGCACTCTCCTTCATATTCCAGTCGATCGTTTTGTTACGCCGGAGTGCATCCGTCAGCTCACGTGTAATAGCGATCAACTGATCGTTGGAATAGAAATCTTTTACAGCCTCAGGCTTGGTCAACGCATCATAAAAGGCAAGTTCTTCGCTGTTCAGATTAAGCGACTCGCCGGCCTTTTCGCCGAAAATGATCTCACGGGCTATTTTCAGTAATTCTTCGATAACCTCTTCGTTCGTCAGCATCCCTTTCAAATAGCGACTCATGGCATCGGACAGAATTTCCGAAAACTTCTCGGCTCGTACCGTATTCGTTCGCTGATATAGTTGTACCTGTTCTGCAATCAACCTACGCAATAATTCTACGGCGAAATTCCGTTCCTTCATCCGGGCAACCTCTTCAAGGAATTTCGGATCGAACAAAGAGAACTCCTCCTTAATATCGGAGAAAAGATTAATTACCCCTTCGCTCTTGATACTCTGCTTGAGCAATTCATTAATACGCCCGTTGATCTCACGGAACGAAATCTTACCCTTGCCCTCCACGCGCGTCAGTAATGTGCGCACCGCCTCAAAATAGGCAGCTTCGATACGCTGCTCGTAATTCAGCAAACTCTGACAAAGCGACAATGCCTGCCGCAGCAGCAGCGCCTCTTTGATATAGAGTTTTTTCGTTTCCATCCGCTCAGGGGACTGCATGAAATCGACACCTCCGCTGATGGCTTTCGCCCGCTCCAAATCAGACTTACCGAAGAAAGCGCCATAATTGAATCCATACATCAGATCACGGCAAACGTCCAGTTTCTTTTGAAACTCCGGATAGGCGGTTTTAGCCACATCCGTATCACCATAATTTTTGCGGTCACGGTATGTATAATCGTTCATCGCCGTCTTCAACGCCGAAGCGATACCCACATAATCCACAACCAAACCGCCTTGTTTATCCCCGAACACACGATTCACACGAGCAATAGCCTGCATTAGATTGTGTCCGGACATCGGTTTATAAACATACATCGTCGAAAGCGAAGGTACGTCGAAACCCGTAAGCCACATATCAACTACGATGACGATTTTCAACGAGCTGTCGTTGTCTTTGAACCTCTTCTCCAACTCTTTCTTGTGGGAATCATTTCCGATAATCGCCCGCCAGTCTTCCGGATCTTTATTACCGGAAGTCATCACAACAGCCAGCTTGTCACCCCATACCGGGCGCATTTCGAGAATCCGACGGTAAATCTTGATCGCTATCGGCCGCGAATAGGCTACTATCATCGCCTTACCCGTCTGCTCGTATTGCCGGAATTCCTCATAGTGTTTTACGATGTCCTCGCACAATGATGCCACCGTCGCGTCAGCTCCAAAGATCGAATCGATCCGCCCCAATTCACGCTTGCTTTTCTCAATGACATACTCTTCCGCTTCCTCGGCCATCGCATCATACTCCGCATCAATACGTCGCAAGGTCTGCTCGTCGAGTTTCAGATTGATTACACGGCTCTCGTAAAATACCGGCCGTGTCGCACCGTCATCCACCGACTGCGTCATATCGTACACGTCGATGTAATCGCCGAATACTTCGCGTGTCGACCGATCTTTTTGCGCAATAGGCGTTCCGGTAAACCCGATATAGGTAGCATTCGGCAACGCATTACGCACCAGACGCGCCGCGCCGATTACAACTTTGGCCTGCATCACCCCGTCAGCATCCGTAACCATTCGGACCCTCTCCTCCAATCCATATTGACTGCGATGCGCCTCGTCGGCCATAACGACTATGTTTCGTCGTATCGAAAGCGGTTCTTCGCTCTCCTCGAATTTCTGCATCGTCGAGAAAAAGATACCGTTCGCTTCGCGTCCCGCCAATAATTCCCGAAGATGAGCCCGACTTTCGGCTTGCACGGGTGTCTGACGCAAAAAATCCCTGCAACAAGCGAACTGCCGGTACAACTGGCCGTCCAAATCGTTACGGTCTGTCAGCACGACAATCGTCGGCGACGACATCGCCTGCTGCAACTGCTTGGCGAAAAAGACCATCGACAATGACTTTCCGCTGCCCTGCGTATGCCAAAACACGCCACCCCGACCATCCGTCTCAGCTGCTTTGACCGTCGAAAGCACAGCCTTGCGTACGGCATAAAACTGATGATAAGCACTTAATATCTTAACGCGCTGTTTACCGTCTTTCGAGTAACAAATAAAATTCCGCAACAATTCAACAAACCGCGTTTTTTCGAACATTCCCGCGAAAAGCACATCGAAATTCGCGCTATGGGTATCCTCATAACTCCCATCTACCGTCTTCCACTGCATAAAACGGTCTTCACCCGCCGTGATCGTCCCCGCCTTAGTCATCCCCTGATCGCTCATCACACAAAAAGCGTTATAAATAAAGAGAGACGGAATCTCCTGCATATAGTTACGCAATTGTGCATAAGCTTCCGACACGTCCGTATTCTCACGCGAGGGCGATTTGAGCTCGACCACCACCAGCGGCAATCCATTGACAAATACGATCATATCCGCACGCCTTACCGAGTGCCCATCGACCGTCCATTGATTAGCGATCGTAAACCGATTATGTAACGGTGAATCGTAATCGACAAGCCGGACATTTGCAGAGCATTGCTCGCGGCCATCGAAATAATTGACAGCTACGCCATTTTGCAAGTAATCCGTGAACAATTCATTCTTCTGTACCAACGTTCCACCCTCATAAGTTCGAATCTTCACCATGGCTTCGTCAATAGCGGCCTGTGGCAGACCACGATTGATCTGCGGCAACATAGCCTCCAGTACCTCCACGTAAAGCGGTTCTGCATAGTCGCGTATCACATTGGGACTGTACACATAATCATAACCTAATTGCTCTCGAAACAACTCTAGAATGGCGTTTTCAAAATCATCTTCGGTGAAGTGCATATAATTGTTATTTTTTCACATACAAGTTAACAAGCTGTGATACCATATTACGCGCAGATTGCGTTGCGACATCAGAACTAATAGATTGTAAAGACAGGCTTCGTTTGATTTTACGTCTCAAATCACTAATGGTTGCTTCCTTATTGGCCCAATCTATATATTCGGTTTGCCGTGTAATAATTCGAAGAACATTCTGTTTTATAGCATCATCTGAAATATATTGTGATACGATATCATAAATAGCCTTATCAACTAACTCTTCTTTCACTACGGATTCAGCTATCTCAACACCTTCCTTCGATTCTTCAGCTTTTATTGCATCAAAATCTATCTTTTCAAAAGATGAAGCGCTTCTGACATTAGATTTACACATACTATATTTGATATATGCCATCTGATGCTCCAACTCCGGAAATAAAGCCCCTTGGTTTATATTGTAGAAATTCAATTCTTCTAAAAGGCTTTCCTTACTTCCGGCCGGTATGATTATCCTTTCGCTCGCAAACTGGCTATTTAAAGAACAACTGCTCTTTTCGATCCGACTGGCGCCGTAATCAGATTTATTGAGTTGAATATTAATGCTACCCGAAAGCAAAAAGGCTCCGCTCTGCCGAATCAAACGTTCATTGTTGAATGTCGATATAACAAAGTAGGCATTTTGCATCACCTTTGCCAGTTCCTCAAAATCCTCGGCTTGTTTTATTTGACTGCGTAATCCTAATTTCTCGACCAATTGATGCAATACAATATCTCCGTTGAAATCCATTTCCGCAATTCGAGCCAACAGATCAATATCATCTGAATTATGCTTATGTCCATAAGCCCGTCTATAATAAACAGCCCCATCGACATCATATTCATTATCAAATGGATGATCGGAATCGACATCAATAGTATCAGATTCTTTATAATTCTTGTCGTAGTTTTCTTTATCTTCACATTTTGCACACGCAAAATACAACGCGACTAAAGGGTTTAGCGTTACATCCAACATTCTGGTTGGCAGTCCATAATGTTGTAATTTTGTCAGTCGTTCAAATGCGCTTCGGCCACCAAATTCAAAAGGAGCACGAGCACAAGCTTCGGATATAATATCGGATTCAATCGTCAGGTTATTCTCTCTAAATAAACATGGGCGCACATCCCAATTTTTATTGGATTGGCCCCTGAAAAAGAATCGCTCATTGCTACCTTCATTGGCAGCTTGCAACTGAGAAATATATGCAACATCACTACTGTCCCGTAAAAGCGGGCAAGTCGGTCTTTGAAATAGTTGAAACATAGTCTATTAGAAGTAATTTTTCATGTGCGACGATTTGAATTTGTAATTTTGCAGCCCATAAAGGGACTGCTCTATGAACAAAGACAAATATGTATTCGCTCAATTGGTTGCATTTCTCGACAACAACAAGTTCCGTCACCTGGTTGACAAGTATGATGGGAACAGGTATGTCAAGAACTTCACCTGCTGGAATCAGCTCATGGCACTCATGTTCGGACAACTCTGTAACCGTGAGAGCCTGCGTGATGTTGTCGTTGCATTGGAGACTCACCAATCCAAATGTTATCACCTTGGAATGGGGCGTAATCCAATAGCGAAAACGACATTTGCCACAGCGAATCAGAATCGTGACTACTGGATCTTTGAAGACTTTGCCTTCTTCATGATGGAACAGGCTCGCAAGAAACGAGCAACCGACATCTTCAAGCTGAAGGGGAATGTTTATGCATTTGATTCAACAACGATTCCGCACTGCTTGTCAGTATTCTGGTGGGCAAAGTTCCGCAAGAAGAAAGGAGGCGTTAAGGCGCATGTCCTTTATGATCTGGAGTCCCAAGTTTCTGCTTTCTTCCATATTACGACTGCATCGGTACACGATTCAAAGGCAATGAAGGAGATTCCCTATGAATCAGGTTCTTACTACGTATTTGACCGTGGTTACAATGCATTCAAGGAACTCTACAAGATTTGTCTTAATGAATCATACTTCGTGGTTCGGGCGAAGAAGAACTTACAGTACAAGTGTACGAAATGGAAACGTAGATTGCCTAAGAATGTGCTTTCTGATTCCGTTATTGAACTCACGGATGTGAACACACAGAAGAAGTTTCCTGAGAGGCTGCGACTTGTGAGATTTCACGATGACGAGCAAGACAGAGACTTCGCATTTTTGACGAATGCATTCCATCTTACCGCTCTCGAAATTGCTAATCTCTACAAGAACCGATGGCAGATTGAGTTGTTCTTCAAGTGGCTCAAGCAGCACCTCAAGATTAAGAAATTCTGGGGCACTACAGAGAACGCTGTCAGAATACAAATTTGCTCTGCAATCATAACTTATTGCCTTGTCGCCATCGTCCAACACGACATGCGACTAAAGCGGTCAACTTATGAGGTCCTGCAGATTTTGAGCATCTCACTAACGGATAAGACTCCACTGAGAGATCTCTTCGAAAAGACTAATTTCAACGATGTCAAAGAACTCGATTATCCCCTCTTGGAGGGACTATTTGATTAATATTAACTTCGTCCCAATTTTAACGGGACACTAATGATGCTACATGAACAAATCCGGATACGGATTCTCCGGGATATATCGTGTTTTTCTTCAAATATCCCAGCTTTTTGACCTGTTGTTCGTCCTGCAAGGCCTGACCGAAATCAGCGATCCGCTGCTGTGAGGCCATGTTGGCCTGATAGGCTGCAGAGGGATTATAAGTCGTAGTCGTATAAGACGAATAACCGCCGTAGCTGCTGTAACCGGTCGTCGTGGAGGTCGAATAACCTGCGCCGGCAGCAGCCATTCCTTCGCTGACACCCATCAAAACAGCGGCCCAGGTCTGCGACCGGTTCACTTCCTTCAGATAGCTATCGCAAGACCAGACCTGCAGATCGGTGGCGACATCGTGTTCGTCTACGGAATAGGCCGTCATATCGGTCTCCGGATTGAATTCGACCGGCGTCAACGAATTGTTGGAGATAATCACATCGACCCGATGCCACTTGCCGTAATCCCGGACGATGGCATCCGTCAACGCGATCGTCAATCCGTTTTTGAAATAGACTTCCCAGGGCACACCGTCCCGATAATCGGCCGAGCGCTCCGCTATGGCTGGTGATTCCCATACCGGCATGTCGTCCGCAATGCGGAATTTAAGCGTGTTCCCGCTGCCGTCCGCCAGCAAATAATAATCATGAACCGGCAGCCCTGCACGATATTCCACCATTCGGCAGGAGCCGTCCTCGTTGTATGTCTTGTACGTTCCGGACAATTCGCCGCCGGCATACAACGCACGCGTTTTCAACGTTCCATTCTCGTCGTATTGCCGATATTCGCCTTCCAACAATCCTCCCGAATAATATGATTTTTCCGACATGTGACCATTCTTGAAATAGGAAACAACGTCTCCGTCAAACACTGTCCGGCAATCATCGAGCGTATCGATTGTCTGAAAATGCCCTTCTCTCCGCAATTCTCCCGAAATATAAAAATCCTTGAACATTTTGAGCCCCGCCGAATCCGCAGGATAAAGCGCCAGCCGATAATAATCGGCAAAAACCGGATTCCGCACCGTCACCCCCGAACGGCTATAGTAGAGTGTATCTATCCGCTCTTGCGACAAGGCACCGTTGCCTACCACAAGCAACAATACGAACAATAAAACTCGGTTCATAAAATAACTGGGTTTCATAGGTTTCATCGCTTTTCCGATATCCGACACGCCGTTATCGTGTCAATTGTTCTTATTAATCAAGTTCACCACAACCTTCGTCATTACATCTTTCTCTTCTGTGCGACTCTCAGCAATCATGAGCGTCAGAGCGACCAGCGTATTGTTATCCAAAAGGCGCGAACCATCAGCACGGTAAAGAATCCGATTGTTTTCCAAAAACCAAAGGAACAGAAACGCTGCGATGCGTTTGTTGCCGTCACTGAACGAGTGGTTCTTGACCGTCAAGTAAAGCAGATTGGCTGCCTTTTCCTCGACACTCGGATAGAGATCACACCCGCCGAAGGTCTGGTAAATTGCCCCCATTGTGCTTTTGAACGATTCGTCTTTTTCGTGAGCGAACAATTCGCTGCCTCCGAATTTCTCACGCAACACCTGCAATGCCGCCATCGCATTTTCATACGTCGCATGAAACGGTTCCTCCGCCGTGGTTGCCGCAACCTCCAACTGCTGATAGTCATAACGATCGAGCGTGTCGAGGCCATAAGTATAGTCCGTAATCACGCGCAGTAGCCCGACCGCCTCGGATTTCGTAACCTCCTTCGCAGCCAAGACATGGGAGAGCAGGCGAACAGTCTTTTTCAACTCCTCCAACTGCTCGGCTTTCGCTTGGGTATTGACGGCATAGCCTTTTATTAGGTACTCTTTCAAAATTTTGTTCGCCCAGATACGGAATTGTGTTCCGCGCTGTGACTTGACACGATATCCGACAGAGATAATCACGTCCAGATTATAAACTGTAATCTTACGCCTAACAGAACGATTGCCCTCTTGCCGAACTATCAAGTATTCCTTGACAGTTGCCTCTCGCTCGAGCTCGCCCTCTTTAAAGATATTATTTATATGAAGGCTCACATTCTGTTTGGTCGAATTGAACAACTCTACCATCTGCGCCTGCGTCAGCCACACGCTGTCGTTCTCCATGCGGACGTCCAGACGGGTCTCACCGTCGGCTGTCTGATAAATGATAATCTCGCCCCTGTCCATGAAAGCAAAGATACGAATAAACCCGAAAAGTCGATAACCTTTAGCTCTCAACCGATTCGCCCGTCCTTTTCAAATAAAAACATCAGCGGCCGTGATATCCTTTATCCGGCTCTCCGGAGTACCACCATCCCTTACCCCGATCCATATAAACGATTTTTTCTTGCCCCGTGACAGCATCTTTTTCCACACTGTATTCGTATCGAATATCATGTTCGAAAAGAGTCAGTCGATCGAACGACTCCGGTATCTCCGATAAAATCAGGTTATCAGTACAGATCAATTCGGTCAGATACGGGCAAGCTGAAATATCGATATTCTCCAGCAAGTTGCCCGAGCAATCCAATTGTCCGAGCATTTCACAACCGAAAAGGCTTATCGAGCGCAATGCGTTTCGCGCACATCCCGCGATACGCAACGATTTACAGCCTGTCAAGTCGAGGCGTTGCAGATTGTTGTAGGAGCATTCGAGTTGCGAAAGCCGATCGGTTCCGGACAGATCCAATTCGGTCAGCCGATTTCCATAACAATATAACTCACTGAGTAGCGGCGCAAAATCAGACAGGTCCAAAGTTTCGAGCCGATTGTCGTAACAATAGAGCCGGCCGAGTTTTTCGCAGCCGGAGAGATCGAGCCGGGTCAGTTCATTCGCCCCACAGTTCACAAGCGTCAGCGAGAAGCATTTTGACAAATCCAGTACGGACAGTCGGTTGCCATAACAGAAAAGCATCCGAAGGCCTTCCCGTCCTGCCATGTCCAACTTTTCCAACCGGTTTTCGGCGCAGTTCAAGTCCGTCAAGGCCATACATGACGAAATGTCCAATGTCCCCAACCCGTTATAAGGAACATTCAGTTCCGTCAGGTAAGGACAGGACGACAGACCGAGTTCCGTGAGACTATTGTAACCGCAGAGCAGCCGCCGGAGAGAATAACAGCCGGAAACGTCCAGACCGGAAATTCCGCAGTTCGTACAGTCCAGTTCCTCCAACAGCGGACAACCGGAAACATCAATCTCCGTCAGCGAATTTTTCGCGCAGCGAAGCGACACCAACGCCGTACACCCCGACAAGTCGATTTTTCCGTGCAGGTTGTTTTCGCCGAGAATCAGCGAGAGTTTCCCGTCTTCGTATTTGACAGAAGATCCCCATTCGGACAAAGGTTTGTCCGTGCACCAGTTTTCCTGGAAGCGCCAATTGTCACCGCCGGTATCCTGATAAAGTTTTTCGAGGAAACGGCGCACCTCTTCTTCACCGCACGGCTCCATATCCGAAGCATGCTGCACAAAAGACAATCTCTGTTCCGCCCGCCCCGAGCGGATGATTATTTCAGCGCTTCGTTTTTCTGTGGTAATATTCGGCAATACGGTTACCTTTACCGTCCCATTACCGTCGTCTCCCTCCGCCGGTTCGATCCGGTACCATTCCGCATGGACCGGATCGGCCGGCACAACACTCCATGCTTTCGTCGCAGAGAATCGCAGCTCCCACAAACCGCCCATTGCCGGAAATTCCTTAACGGACGGCGTACCGGGCGCAAGGGTTATGGCATCCGGTTCCGATGGCAACGGAGCATGTTCTCCTTCCGGACTGCATGCCGTCACCATGAAAACGAAAAGGAGGAGTATCGGGCACTTATTCATGGCAATTCAATGCTATTCGACCGCTACTCCTGCTCCTGTTGCGGGACGTAATGCTCCGCAACGAAAGCAAACAGCGCCGCAACCCCGCCTCCTTTGCCGAGCCAACGTCGCTGACGAATTTGCTCCAACATGGCAGGATCATCCTCAAAATAGCGTTCTACCAGCGCAATCATTTTCTTGTTCGAATTCTGAAAGAAAAGATACTGGCCGAGGAATACGGGGCTCTTTTCGTCCGATTTCCAAAAATAGGCACTCGGTTCGGTTACATTCAATTTGGGGTTTACAATCCCGACCAGCCCTTTATTAGACATTTTGTAAGTCTGATAACGGGTAAAGAAGGCGACATGCCTGCCCGAAGATTCCGGTACCAGCCATCGGGCTGCCGGAATCTTCTTTTTCCCTTTTTCCTTGATGAACGGGACGCAATAAAGTTCGTTTTTGGCTTCGGGATTCTTTTCCGGCCAAAGTTCAAGATAAGCGATTTCCACGGCCGCCAACGTCCTGGCTTGATTCTTTCCATCGGAAAGCACCCGGACAGACACTTCGGCATCGATCCATCCGGGAATCGTAATGCTGGTACATTCCAGCGTACGGCCGTCCAGAAAATGAACGGTTCCGGGACATTTCTTATCTGCGGCATTCGCGGAAACAGCTGCCAGTAAAAGCGCCCAAACCGCCAGTAGTTTTTTCATGTTTTCAGCATATTTGAATATCGATCATCATTCATTGGGCCGGCTTGCCAGATACGCATCGTACATATCGAGTATCCATGCGTCGTTCTCTTCGGCCTCTTTTTTACGTATTTTGCCTTCGGCACCTTTAAACCATTTCTTATAAAATGCCTTCAGCCCGGGATGCAGTTTGTCCATCAACATCGTACCGACATACATATACGGATAGACGATTCGGCCGGGATCATTGTGGAAACGTATGCCGTATATGGTTGTCAGCACCCTGCGGTCTCTGTTACCTACTCGTTCCGTCGTCCACGTCTTCCACCAATAGGTCGTTGCATTCGCTCCGGCCTTGTTCACACAAACCAGTCTGTGATAAGTGCGGTAACGATTCGTGAGTCCTGGAGCAGCAATATCGAGGGCCTCCCAGCGAATGCCGTCCGGATTTTCCTCCGTCGTCTCTGTATATTCGACACTCTCTACGTCATCGGCCGTATATTTGACGGGCTCTTTGTCATCGGGCGTCTTGGTGATTTTGAACGAATAGTTCTCCTGTTTCAGCAGAGCGCCCTCCGCATGCCATCCCCGATGGAGATAGCCTTCTACTTTTTCCCCGGACTTGAGAGTTACGACTACGTGCCGGAATTCCTGGTCTTCCGGATCTTTGGCGTCAGCCTGGGAAATGCTGCCGAACATGGCCAACACAGTTGCAGTACAAAGTAAAAACCGTTTCATAATGTTTAAATTTATAAGTTGAATCAATATTTCGTCGGATCGTAATCGCGCAGCAACTGTATGGTTTTGCTGCGGATGGCGCTCGACAACCGTATACGTTCGGCAAGTTCGGGATCATCGCCGACATAACGGGCGATGCGTTCCCGGAAGACGTCTTTTGTATTCCGATTTGCGGCACCAACGGTCAGGAACTCCTTCTCGCCTGTTTTTTTCAGGTAGTAGGCCGTGCGCGACTGGCTGAAAGTTCCCTGCCTCTGCCAGACCTGAATACCTCCGTTCGAATCGATGCCATACCCTTTTTCCGAATAGATGCATACGCAAATGTGCGGTGTTTCGAGATAGACCCACATCCACCCCGGACTCTCCGCCGGAATGAACTTGCGGATATGTTCCGGAGACTGTGCATGCCAGCAGACTACGGAGTCGATTTCTCCGGATTGGAAAATTTCTTTGGCTTTCGTCTTCCGGAAAGCATCGCGGAGGATGGTCAATTTCCCGAATCTTTTCGGTAACTGCAGCCGGTCGTCCCCGACACATTCGATGACGGAGCCGTTTTTCAGATAAATGCGGCCCTCGACAAGCGATGCTCCCCGTACGGATGCTACTGCAGCAAGCAGGATCGGCAACAGCAGAAACTGTTTCATGACAATCAAATTACCGTTTTTCTTCCTCTTGCTCTTCTTCGACAATAATGTCCAGCGTACGCCGCACTATGGCCGCAGCCATCGGTTCCAAATCTCTGTCGATGTAAATCGTGCGCTCAAAAAAAAGATGCAGGGGCCAACCTGTATCCAAATGGATCTCTTCTGAAGAAAACTGCTCCATCCGTGAACGGATGCCGCTCATTCCCGAGGCGATGGAGTCTCTCATAGCCTGCGTCATCGCCTTTTCTCCGCCGAACGCCGTCACGAACTGTCCGAGTGTCGCGGACAACATTTTGCTGCCGTCCGCTTCCGTATAAGTATTGCATACGGCACTGTATGAATCTGTCTGTCTGCCGTCAATCCAGAACGAAGTCTTTCCCCGCACAGAATCCCGGCCACCCAACAGCGGAGCGAACGTCTCGTCGAATTCGTATACCTGCGTCGAATCGAGCCGTGCCCCATGGAAAAAGAACATGCGCCCCAAATCGTCGTTCACGGCATTGATCACGACCGATGGATCGGAAAGGGTACGGGCCATATATTTGCGGAAATTCTTTTTCGGGAAATTCTTCCGTTCCGCCGAAGGTATCGTCTCCCACATAACCCTCACGGCGGGTTCGACAGACGCCTCGGCCTGTGCGACCAGCGTTTCGAGGTTCGCGATACCAAGCAACGAACCGGTTTCATCCGTCTCGAACTCAACGACACAAGGCCCCGTGGCCGACACGATCGCATCGTGCACCAGCTGGTCCTCCTTATCGGTGGTCATGTAATCGCCGTATGTCAGACGGATCTTGTAACGGTCCTTGGTCTGAGAAAGGATTTCGAATACACGCCGTTCGCTTTGTCGGTATACGAGCGTCGTATCGCCTTGATCATCTATCTTGAACTTCTCCTCCCGAGCCTCATAGGCATACTTGTCTCCCGGAGTCCAATAGGCGCAGATCTGCACCGAGGAATCCGGCATGATCTGGGCTCGCAAAACCGACAACCCCTCTGTCAAACAGCAGAGTGCACATAAAAACCATTTCATCGTACAGAATAGTTAAAGATCTTTTAAACATTCACGAATCACCTGCTCGTCCACGCCCCGCTCCTTGAGTCTGCGAATCGCCTCGCTTACCCTTTGCGGCCGTTCCAACCGTTCGTAAAGCATATCCAGAATTTCATGCAATACTTTTTTCAGTCGGACCGGACCGTCCGGCGTATCGTAATCCATATCTCCGAATGTCGAAGTATGCCGATGGAGGACGAGATAATAAGTACCGGCGATCAGCAACGATGCGATTTGCCGGAACGGCGTTTTCTCCCCCCCCCTCGCGAATTGCCGTTCATAGGCTTCGTAAGCTTCCCGATAGTACGTTTCCCGATTTGCGGCGGCACGGCATGTCGTATCGTTTACATCGGTAATCTCCCAGACCAGCAGTCTCTGCATCTCCGGACTGTTGTAAAGAAAATCGGTCATTCGTGCGAACATCCTTTCCAAAGCGGAACGCTCTCCGCGTTTCAAGGCTTTGTTGCCGAACAAATCGTGCATCCAATAATCAATCGTGCGGATGTAACAGTCGAAAACCTGTTCCAAAGATCCGAACTGCCGCAGCACGACATTGGGATCCGTTTTGGCTTCGCGGGCTATATCCATCAATGTGATATGGGTAAAATCCTTTTCTTGGAGAATCCGGCCGACAGCCGACAGAATATCGGCCTGCACCTGTTTATTGGTTCGACGGCGGCGGAGCGTCCCCTTCGTTGACTGGTTTTCCTTCATTCCGGTCATGTTTCCCTGTTCCGACTTTACAAAAATAAACTTTTGCCTTCATTTTAACAAATTTAATTTGATAAAACCAAGAGAGCATCTTTTTTATTTCAGTAATTCTTTCTTCCCGCCGATTGCAAAACGAACAGCTCCGAATAAATCGACCTCAACAGGACGAATTATTTTCCAGTGGAAATTTGTTTTATCAGAAAATAAACACACCTTTGTCGCGGTCGGAATCATACAGATCCGATTTTTAACGGAATTCGATGAATTAAAAAATAAGACCACATGAAACACATCATTATCGGAGGAGTCGCCGGAGGCGCGACAGCGGCGGCAAGAATTCGCCGGACAGACGAGAAAGCCGAAATCTTCCTGCTCGAAAAGGGTAAATACATTTCGTACGCCAACTGCGGGCTGCCATATTACATCGGCGGAACGATCGCCGAACGGGAGAAACTGTTCATGCAGACACCGGCTTCGTTTGCCAAACGTTTCAATATCGACGTGCGGGTCGAGAACGAAGTAATCGGGATCGACACGACGAAAAAGCGAGTCGAAGTACGCCGTGCAGACGGATCCACCTATACGGAAAACTACGACAAAATGCTGCTTTCACCCGGCGCTTCCCCCGTGCGTCCGCCTTTGAAAGGCATAGAAATCGAAGGCATATTCACGCTCCGCAACATCGAAGATACCGATCGGATCAAAGAGCATATATCTTCGCACCGAATCGGGAGTACAGTCATCGTCGGAGCCGGATTCATCGGATTGGAGATGGCCGAGAACCTGCACCGCACGGGAGCCGAAGTATCTGTCGTGGAAATGGGCAATCAGGTGATGGCTCCAGTCGATTTTTCAATCGCGGCCCATGTACACCAGCACCTGTCGCAAAAAGGTATCAAACTCTATCTCGAACGCAGCGTCGAACGATTCGAGCGCCAAGGCGAAAAGATCGAGGTTTTCTTCTCTACCGGAGAAAGCATTACAACCGATATAGTTCTTCTGTCTATCGGGGTTCATCCGGAAACAACATTGGCCAAGGCCGCCGGACTGAAGATCGGCGAAACGGGCGGCATCTGGGTAGACGATTACCTGCAAACTTCGGCAACGGATGTTTACGCAGTGGGCGATGCCATTGAATTTCCGCATCCACTGACAGGCAAACCGTGGCTGAACTATTTGGCCAACCCTGCCAACCGCCAGGGACGCATCGCCGCCGACAATATGGTCTTCGGCAATACGACAAAATACGAAGGAGCCATAGGCACTTCCATTGCCAAGGTATTCGACATGACAGTAGCTTCGACAGGACTCGCAGCGAAACGGCTCAAACAGTCCGGTATTCCGTATGCCAGTTCGACGACACATTCGGCATCGCACGCCGGATATTATCCCGATGCACTTCCGCTGACCATCAAGCTCACGTTCGACCCAGCAAGCGGCAAACTCTACGGAGGTCAATGCGTTGGCTACGAAGGAGTGGACAAGCGCATCGACCAGATTGCACTAATCATCAAAAACGGCGGCACGGTATATGACCTGATGAAAGTCGAACACACTTACGCACCACCTTTCTCCTCGGCCAAGGACCCGATCGCCATCGCGGGCTATACGGCGAACAATATTATCAGCGGAGCAATGCCCATAGTGACATGGCGGCAGATTGCAGGAGCCGATCTCAGCGACATCCTGCTGCTCGACGTGCGCATCCGCGAAGAGCATGCCTTCGGGGCCATTCCCGGGTCGGTCAACATTCCGCTCGAGGAACTCCGCAGCCGGCTCGGCGAATTACCACACAATAAAGCCATCTATGTCTATTGTGCCGTCGGCCTACGCGGATACTTGGCGGTAAAAATTCTGTCAGGACACGGATTCCGCAACGTGAAGAACCTGTCGGGTGGTTACAAGACCTATTCGACGGCGATCGAGCCGATCGTAACCCGGACTGCCGCAACCGCTATGGACAGACGAATGGATACGGATACCCGACTCGGCAGCAAACGCATGAAGACCTTAAGAATAGACGCATGCGGATTGCAATGCCCCGGTCCGGTTATGAAAATCAAGCAAGCGATCGACTCAATCACCGAAGGCGAAAGGATCGAAATAGTCGCTACCGATGCCGGATTCTCGCGAGATGCACAAGCATGGTGCGACACCACAGGCAATCGGCTCATCAGCAACTCGGAAGAGAAGGGGAAATATACGGTCATCATCGAAAAAGGTTCATCCGGAGCATCCACGATGCCACTCGAGCACGACGCTAAGGGCAAGACGCTGATTATGTTCAGCGATGATTTGGACAAAGCGCTGGCGACCTTCGTACTGGCCAACGGCGCGGCAGCCACCGGACAGCCGGTGACGATATTCTTCACCTTCTGGGGATTGTCCCGTCCTGAAAAAGGTTTACAGTGATTGATAATTAAAGATAAACATTTTG
>ERZ773146.755-NODE-755-length-23990-cov-13.156591_pt1 | contig 23990 bp, 20 predicted proteins | sample MGYA00580847_ERZ773146 | MGnify/ENA primary metagenome ERZ773146 (study PRJEB29015, sample SAMEA2737830) | human gut metagenome | biome: human gut; feature: human-associated habitat; material: faeces | place: China | collected 2012 ...
TTAAGCATTTGCACCCGATGTGCTTTCTGCGTATATTCAAATTTATTTGCCTGTGATTAAAAAATTGATGGTTTAGCTGCTAAAAATTTAAAGATAAGTTTTGAATGTTTTAAAATTGCTGTATTTCGTTTTCCATTACTAATGATTTTAGTTTGCGGTACCCGATGCACTCAGGCACCGCATCTAAAATTTTTGGTTGTATGTATTAGAGGGTTTTGCAGAATTACTCTACATCACCGATGTCCTCAACGGATTCGCCTCTGGTTTCAACACCGAGGAAGATAACTGCAACAGCGATGATAGCTGCAACAATTGCGATAAGAATGAATACACCGCCTGAGCCCATGCTGCTTGCAGCAACATTTGTAACGAGGAACGGGAAGAAGATGTTACTTACACGACCCATTGCGTTACTGAAGCCCGAACCTGAAAGCTTTGCCGATGTAGGCCACATCTCAGGAACATAAACTGCTGATGCGTAGCAAACATACATATAGATGATTGTGTTAAGAAGGAATGTCATAACAATGAGTCCTGTCATTCCGAGTGTCGGAGCAAGAAGACCTGTTGCAACACCAAGACCTGCCATGCCTGCAAGGAGGATAACGCCCATTACACGGCGAGGAATCTTATCCATGATAAGAGATGCGATAAAGATACCAAACGGAGCACCGAAGAGTCCGAACATTGTCATAAACTGTGACTTTGATGTATCATAGCCAAGACCTGAAAGCATTGACGGCATCCAGTTCATAAGTGTGTACTGGATTGTGTTCATACCGATGAGTACGAGAGAACCAACGATAGTTCTTCTGAGGAGTTTGCCTTTGAAGAGAGCTGTGAATGGGAGCTTCTTAACAGGCTTTGGATTTGTAACTTCAACGGGTGGGAGTGGTTTGCCTGTTGATTTTTCAATTTCTTTCTCAATGCTTGTCATAATTTTATCAGCTTCATCAAGTCTGCCCTGTGATTCGAGCCATCTCGGTGATTCAGGGAATTTAACATAGATGAAGATACAAGCGATGATTGAAAGGATTGAAGGAATCATAAACTGGATTCTCCAGTTCATATTCATGCTTACGCCTGTTGAAACGATAAGAAGAGCAATACCGTTGCAGATTGGGTGAGCCCAGTTGCCGATGAATGATGTACGGCTTGACCATGTACCACGGTTCTTACCGGGAACATACTCTGTGAAGCCTGCGAAAAGAACTACGAGGAGAGCGCCGAGTGCAAGACCCTGGAGGAGTCTGAACACATAAAGAACTGCGATGTTCGGAGAAAGAGCACCGCCGATCATAGCGATGATATGGATAATTTCGTAAAGAAGAATACTCTTTTTACGGCCGATTTTATCGCCGATAGGACCACCGATGAGTGCGCCGAAGAGCTGTCCTGCTGTGTAAGTTGTACCCCACATTGCGAGGAGTGTTGAACCGGGTTCGAGCCAATGAAGTTCGTTCAAAAGAATGTTCTGAACGGAACCGCCGATACCGTTTGACCAGCATACCAAGAGTGCAAAAGCTGTAACCAGCCAGATCTTAACATGCCATTTTGATTGAGGCAAGCGGTCAAGTCTTGCGCCAATGTTGACAGAAGTTTTGTTAGCCATTTTTCTTCTCCTTTTAATTTCCTCTTTGACTTTTTATTTAAATCAGATTTTTCTCTCAGCACCGTCAAGCTCTCGCTCAAGCTCACTTTCCATTATGTCCCAAGCCTTATTGAAATCCGTGTCCTTGTTCCATAATGCCGGAGGTCCCAGAATTACGAGATCTGCACCTGCCTCGTAAAGCGGACGGTAAAGACTGCTGTTCATTGAACCGTCGGCTTCAATTAAGAAGTTAAGACCTCTTTCCTTTCTGATCTTAGCGAGTTGGTTGATTTTTACGAACATTTGCGGATCAACCGGCTGACCTGCGATGCCCGGATCAACAATCATGATTGTAACCTTATCAAGCAACGGGAGGTAATATTCAATAGTAGAAAGCGGAACCGAGGGACTTAATGCAACGCCTGCCTTACACCCAAGCTCTTTGATCTTGTGAATCGTTACAAATGCGTCGCCTTCAATGCAGTCTGTGTGAGGTGTTATGTAAGCAGCTCCTGCCTTTGCAAAGGTTTCAAGATACTGCTGAGGATGTTTTACCATAAGGTGAGCATCCATTGGTTTGAGATTCTCAACATGCTTGTTAAGGTAGTCGAGATAATCAGGACCGATTCCGTAACTCGGAACATAAACACCGTCTTTAATGTCCATGTGGAGGTAATCTGATTTTTCGTTAATCAGCTTAACCTGTTCTTCAACATGGAACAAATCACAGCACCCCACTGACGGGGCAATCATAAGCTTTCTCATTAGAAAATCCTCCCTGATGCATATTTTCTTTAATTAATCTTCGTAATCGTAGTGGAAGATAACCTTGATAGCCTCTTTCTTAGCCATCTTGTCGAAACCTTCCTGCCACTGTGAAAGACCGAGGCGATGAGTAATCATCGGCTGAACCTTAATCTGACCTGACTGGAGAAGTCTGATGCAGTTTCTCCATGATGTTGAGTCATAAGCCATGTGACCGATAATGCTCTTGTTCCAAGCTGTAATGTCGTTGATTGAGAATTCAAGAGGTTTGAAGCCCATACCTACACGAACGATTTCAGCGTTTGGTCTTGTCATTTCGATTGCCTGCTTGAGAGCTATGTTAGCACCTGAACATTCAATTACGAGTCCGAGGTTATCTCTGCCGCAGATTTCTGTACATCTTGCAACTACATCTTCCTTAGAACCGTTTACACAATGTGTAGCGCCAAGCTCTTTTGCAACGCCGAATCTTACTTTTACATCATCGTCAAGACCAACCATTACGATGTTTACGGCACCCATAAGCTTTGCAACCTGTACTGAGAAGAGTCCGAGAGGACCTGTACCGAATACTACAACATCCTGTCCGGGGATAAGATGTGACTGCTGAGCAACTGCCTTGTATGCGTTACAGATAGGATCGAGTACACAAGCTTCTTCGTACTTGATGCCCTCAGGAATTTCCCAGATTGCGTGTTTGTGAATTGCGAGGATTTCGCCCGGAACTTTACAATACTTTGAGAAGCCGCCGCCCCATGTGTTGTTGTCAAGTCCAAGGTTTACTTTATGTTCGCAACAGAGGAAGTCGCCCTGCTCGCAAGCCGGACATACGCCGCAAACATGTGCGCTGTTGTCTGAAACAACTCTCTGACCGATATGCCAGTCTTTTACATTTTCGCCGACCTTAACGATTTCGCCTGCGAACTCGTGACCACGAACCGACTGCTGCTGATCGGGAGTGATGTTTGTGTCATCGTAACCGTTGTCAACACCCCAGTGTTTCATGTCGGCACCGCAGATAGCGGCTGCCTTGATTTCAAGAATAATGTCGTCCGGACCGCATTCGGGAACGGGGTAGTTTTCCATCATTTTATATCCGCCGAAAGCTGTACCAAATCTTTTTAAAGCATGCATAATATTTTCTCCTTTTCTTTAATTAAATAAGATTTAATGTTTCCGATTCGTTTGTTTGATTTCCGTTTTCCGAATCGGTTATTTCCTTTGACACCTATATAATACAACACAAAAATGTGGATTTCAAGCATTATTTTCTGTTTTTCGCAGATTTGTAGCAATGCCTAAAAAGCAATACCGTTCTTTGTGCAATTAGCACATATACATATTTTTATTTCACATATCTGTTATTTTTATCAAGATTTAACAGTTGAATAGCAATAATCAGCCCATATTCCGACCTATAACCGCTAAACGGGCGTGCTTCTGTACAAATTTTGCTACATATTGTACGAAAGGGATAATTTGGATTTCGGAAGAAATGTTCTTTATTTCACAGATTTTACTTTTAAAGCGGACAATTCTGCGTTTTGACTTTTCCTGACCGTTTCGGATGTTATTTTTGTTCATGGAGGTAGGTTGTAATATCAAAAAACATATTATGCTCGAGCGAAAGTTTTAATTAAATGTAAAATTTAAAAAGCTTCCTTTCGGGCGACCTTACTCTCGCCCTATTAAGACTATCTGCACAAACATAAAAAGGCTGAAAGAACAACTATGCTCTTTCAGCCTTTGATTTTATTCTGTTTTATCGGATTGCCGAATTATTTGAGTGCGGCAATTGCGGCCTCGATAAGAGCAATCTGCTCTCTTTCCTTTGCGGCCTGTCCCTTAACCTTTTCAATTACAGCCTCGGGAGCTTTTGCAACAAAGCCCTGATTGTTAAGCTTGCCCTCGCTCTGTGCAAGACGCTTTTTAACCTGTTCAAGCTCTTTGTTGAGTCTTGCAAGTTCCTTTTCCCTGTCAACAAGCTCGTCCATAGGAATGTAAATCTTTGCGTCTGCCGTTACAATGTTTACGGCACCCTCAATTTCAAAGCTTTCAGCAACTTCAACCTCACTTGCTGATGCAAGCTTCTGAATGAACTGTGTGCCGTCTCTGAATGTGTCGGCAAACTTTGTTGCAACATAAACCTTTGCTTTTCTTGACGGCGGAACATTCATCTCTGCACGGCGGTTACGGATTGCACGGATTGCATCCATAATTTTTTTCATTTCATCCGATGCCTCGGGATAATCAAGCTCTGCGTTGTATTCGGGGTACTTTGCGAGCATTACTGTTTTGCCCTCGTGAGGAATTGTCTGCCAGATTTCTTCTGTGATGTACGGCATAAACGGATGGAGAAGTCTGAGAATTTGATCAAGCACATAAAGAAGTACCTGTCTTGCATTCTGAGCGTCCTCACCGTCACTTGAAAGTCTTGTCTTAACAAGCTCAATGTACCAGTCGCAGTAGCAGTCCCAGATGAATTCATAAATCTTCTGAACTGCAATGCCGAGTTCAAACTTCTCAAGATTTTCGTTTACTTCTTTTGCAACTGTGTTGAGAGTTGAAACAATCCACTTGTCCTCTGTTGTGAGAGTTTTCGGAAGTTCAATCTTAACATCGTGGTCGTCAATGTTCATGTGAACATAACGAGATGCGTTCCAGAGCTTGTTTGCAAAGTTAGCGCAAGCCTCAACACGCTTGTCGGAATAACGCATATCGTTACCGGGTGTGTTGCCTGTTGCAAGGAAGAAACGGAGTGCGTCTGCACCGTATTTGTCAATAACTTCAAGCGGATCAATACCGTTGCCGAGAGATTTTGACATCTTGATGCCGTTTTCATCTCTTACAATGCCGTGCATAAATACGGTCTTGAACGGAGCAGAACCCATATTTTCACAAGCCGAGAAAATCATTCTTGCAACCCAGAAGAAGATGATATCATAACCTGTTACAAGAGTGCTTGTGGGATAGAAATACTCAAGTTCGGGAGTTTTGTCGGGCCAGCCGAGTGTTGAGAACGGCCAAAGTGCCGAACTGAACCATGTGTCGAGAGTGTCCTCGTCCTGATGAATGTGTGTACTGCCGCACTTACAGCACTTTTCGGGTGCGTCTTTTGCAACCATAACTTCGCCGCAGTCATCGCAGTACCACGCCGGGATTCTGTGTCCCCACCAAAGCTGACGGGAAATACACCAATCCTTGATGTTCTCCATCCAATGGAAGTAAACCTTTTCAAATCTTTCGGGGATGAACTTTGTGTCGCCCTTGCGTACAACATCAATTGCAGGCTTTGCAAGCGGAGCCATTTTTACAAACCACTGCTTTGAAACCATAGGCTCAATTGTTGTGTGACAACGGTAGCAAGTGCCGACATCGTGAGTAAGCTCTTCAACCTCTTTGAGAGCGCCGATTTCTTTAAGGTCGGCAACAATAGCCTCTCTTGCCTCCATTGTTGTCATACCTGCGTATTTTCCGCAGTCGAGAACCTCGGGTTCGTTTTCGGCAAGCTGTCCCTTTGCCTTTAACTCGTTGTATTCTTCAACATCCTTTGCACCTGTAAGGTGACCGTCATATGTAAAGCAACGGACAATCGGAAGATTGCAACGCTGACCGACTTCAAAGTCGTTAGGGTCGTGTGCAGGAGTGATTTTAACAACACCAGTTCCCTTTTCCATATCTGCGTGTTCATCACAAACAATCGGGATTTCCTTGTTAAGGAGCGGAAGGATTACATGACAGCCGTGGAGGTGCTTGTAACGCTCATCGTCCTTGTTGACGGCAACAGCAGTATCACCGAGCATTGTTTCGGGACGGGTTGTTGCGATTTCAAGGTACTCGCCTGTTTCCTTAACCTGATAGAGCAAGTGCCAGAAATGACCGTTCTGCTCCTTGTATTCAACCTCGGCATCCGAAATTGATGTACAGCAATGAGGGCACCAGTTTACCATACGGTTGCCACGGTAGATTTTTCCGTCATTATAAAGGCGAACAAAAACTTCTTTAACAGCCTTTGAACAGCCCTCGTCCATTGTGAAGCGCTCACGCTCCCAGTCACAGCTTGAACCGAGCTTTTTTAGCTGACTTGTGATTCTTCCGCCGTACACCTTTTTCCATTCCCATGCACGCTTTAAGAATTCTTCTCTGCCGATATCCTCTTTAGTGATACCCTCTTTACGCATTGCCTCAACGATTTTAGCCTCTGTAGCGATTGACGCATGGTCTGTACCGGGGAGCCAAAGTGCGCTGTAGCCCTGCATTCTTCTCCAACGGATAAGAATGTCCTGAAGTGTTTCGTCAAGTGCGTGTCCCATATGCAGCTGACCTGTGATGTTTGGCGGCGGCATTACGATTGTATAAGGTTTTTTATCTTTGTCAACCTCTGCATGAAAGTAGTTACCTTTCAGCCAGAAGTCGTAAATTCTGTCCTCAAACTCTGACGGGTTGTAGGATTTAGCAAGTTCCTTTGCCATAGTCATTACTCCTCTTGATTTATTGTTCGGATAAACCGAGTTCATATACCTTTTTATTATCTCATTTATGTGTCGATTTGTCAATTATCAGCAAATAAAATGTGGCATATAATTTCAATTTTATAACATTTAAAGTTTGACGAATAAAGCGTAAAATGGTAAAATATACTGCATAAGAGGAACAAACAAATTCAAGGGTGTGTATTATATGAAAGTCAGGGTTATGTGCCTTGTGCTGTGCGTGTTTGTTTTCGCAGCAATTTTCTGCGGATGCGGAAGCAACGGAAATACCGAAATAATCGGCAAATGGGTACCGACAACAGCAAAGACAGACGGCGAAACAATTTCATACAGCGAGCTTGGAATTGACGAGGATCAGTTTGGTCTTGATTTCAAGGACAGCAGTAACTGCACGGTTACACTCGCAGGAATTTCGTGTGATTCAGCCTACACATTCAACGGAACCTCCGTTGACCTGACGGTAAACGGTACGGCATACAAGCTGAGCTATGACAGCGGTGTGCTGACAATGGTGCTTAATTACGAAAACAACAGAATTGAGTTTTCATTCACGAAACAAAGATAGTTTTACAAATTGAAAATTTAAAATGTAAAATAAAAAATTTCGGTCGGGCAGTTGCTTTGCAAAACGCATAGCTATGTTGCCCGACCGTTTTTTATTTCAGGATACTTTGGTGACAAGGCTGTTCACTTATAAGACTGTCCGCCCAACCACAATTTTCAACTTTCAATTTTCCATTTTCAATTTACACAAGAAACTTTCCTATCACCGCAACTGCATCGGCATGGCACAACAGGTTTGCGTTTTCACGCACTCTTGCCGCTGCGTTGCGGGATTTTTGTCTTTCACCGTATTCCGACAACACCCGTATCATATGCTTCGGCAATGAAAAATAATCAAACACAAGGTAATAATTTCCCGACATTTCGTATGCGGAGCTTTTTCTGCAACATATGTTACTGCGGTACAAAGCCTCTACCGCATTCAGAAAATCCGACGCATTCGCCATTTTCCAGCACAGACCGCTGTCGGACTTTTTCAGCCTGTATTTTCGTTTTTTCGGATTTGCCGTAACGAGGATACAACATTCATCGCCGAGCAGAAAAGCCTCTATTTTCACATTTTTACCGTTCGTGTCAAGTCCCGCCCTGCAACAGGCAAGTCGCATAAGCCCGATAATCACCTTTTGATTATCCTCGTTTTTAAAGCTCATCTTTCCGAAATCAAGCTCAAAATTCTCCATATCCGATTCATCAAGCTTAATCAGCAGTTTATTATCGCCGAGTTTGTCAACAGTCAAAATACTCCCTCCCCTAAATTCCGATACACATACATCTGTTTACATATTATGATGAACGAAGCACTTTTGCAAGTAAATATTAATGGAATAAAATTTGGCTGTTTTTTCACACATAATTGTCAGGCTTTGTGTATGCAATACAAAAAGGTTGCCAATATAACAATTTAATGCTACAATGGTGCCGTAAGATACCGCCACAGAAAATAAAAAGCAAAAGGAATGATTTTTATGCCAAACTGGCTTAATGACGCTGTTTTCTATGAAATTTATCCGCAGAGTTTTTGTGACACCAACGGTGACGGAATCGGTGACATCGAGGGTATCATCAGCAAGCTTGACTATGTAAAAAGCCTCGGTTGCAACGCAATCTGGCTCAACCCGATTTACGATTCACCTTTTATGGATGCAGGCTATGATGTTCGCAACTACAAGAAGGTTGCAGAGCGTTACGGCACAAACGATGACCTTGTTCGTCTTTTTGACGAGGCTCACAAAAAGGGAATCAAGATTCTTCTTGACCTCGTTCCCGGTCACACATCAGACCAGCACGAATGGTTCTTGGAGGCTAAAAAAGCCGCAAAGAGCGAATATTCAAACCGTTACATCTTTACAAAGAGCGTATGGGACGCACCGCCGCAGTACCGTATGATGTGCGGACTTTGCGAGCGTGACGGCAACTATATGGTAAACTACTTCAGCTCACAGCCTGCTCTTAACTACGGTTTCCACGAAATCACACATCCCGAATGGCAGTTGCCGTGTGATCATCCCGACTGTCTTGCAACGGCAGAGGCTATGAAGGATGTTATGCGTTTTTGGCTTGACAAGGGTGCTGACGGTTTCAGAGTTGACATGGCTGACTCACTTGTTAAGAACGATGACGATAAAATTGCAACAGCAAAAATCTGGCGTGGGGTGCGTGATATGCTCGACACGGAATATCCGAATGCCGCAATGGTTGCAGAGTGGTGCAATCCCGAAAGAGCAATCAACAATGCAGGTTTCCACATGGACTTCTATCTTGACCACTACGGAAACGGCTACAGCAGACTTTTCCGCTACGGTGAATTCGGTGATCAGGCTGTTTTCAATCCTAACGGCAAGGGTGATATCAAAGCATTTGCAGACGAATATCTTCCTAACTACGAAAAGACAAAGGACAACGGCTACATCAGCTTTATGACAAACAACCACGATATGCCGAGAGTTACGGAATATCTTGACAAAGAGGCTATCAAGCTTGTGAATGCATTCATTTTCACAATGCCGGGTGTTCCGTTCCTCTACTACGGTGATGAAATCGGCATGAGATATCAGAAAGGCATCGTAAGCAAGGAGGGCGGTTATTCAAGAACAGGCTCCCGTACTCCTATGCAGTGGAACAGCGGTAAGAACCTCGGTTTCTCAACAAGTGACGAGCCGTATCTTGCAGTTGATAAGAGTGCCGACGCTCCGACTGTTGAGAATCAGAAGGACGATCCCGAAAGCATCTACAAGGTTGTAACAGACATCATTGCACTTCGTCACAAGTATGATGACCTTAAAGGCAACGGTGAGCTTGAATTTATGTATGAAGAAGGCAAAATTCCGTTTGCATACAAGAGAGGCAACCTCGTTATGTACTTCAACCCCCTCGGTGAAAGTGCAGTAATGAACGCAAAATATACAGGCAAAACAGTATATGCCCTCGGCAACGCTGAATTTGCAGACGGCAAAGTAACAATGTCACCGCAAAGCTTCGCCCTCGTAAAAATTGACGGCTGATTAAATATAATTTTATAGTTTAAGCATAAAAACACCCTTTCGGAATTTACCGAAAGGGTGTAATTTTTTGAAATTGAACAAAACAATTGTGCGAACGGTAGCTCGCCGTGCGGACGGATAATATCCGTTCCTACAGATTGTGCAAACCATTACATTAACAAAATGAAAGACCTTTCGGCTGTTAATTGTCGAAAGGTCTTTTGCTTTTTCTGAAGAGATGGTAATATCAATCTGTCAAATATTTATTTTACTCTTTTACGAACAAAATAAATAACAGCTAATGATGAAATCATAATCACAAGCACAATCATACTCATAGAAGGAACGCCTGTTTTAACAACACCGTTGTCATTTTGATTACCGTTCTGTGAATTGTTTGTATTGGAATTTACTTCGTCATTGGTCGAATCAGATTTGCCGTTTGCCGATGGATTGGCTGAGATTGTTGTTTCTATGTTTGTGACATCAGAAGTTACAGAAGCCACCGTACTCGAATCTGTTGCCGTTGTACTGTCAGCTGATGTTGAGGGCTGTGAAACAGTCGGAACTGTTGCAGGGTTTGTTGCAATAGGTTCTTCTGTTGGCTCAGCTGTTGTTGGAGCAACCGTTGTAGGCACTTCTGTCGGCTCGGCTGTTGTTGGTGCTACAGTTGTCGGCACTTCTGTCGGCTCGGCTGTTGTTGGTGCAACTGTTGTAGGTTCTTCTGTCGGCTCAGCTGTTGTTGGTGCAACTGTTGTGGGTTCTTCTGTCGGCTCAGCTGTTGTTGGTACAACTGTTGTGGGTTCTTCTGTTGGTACAACTGTTGTGGGTTCTTCTGTTGGCTCAACTGTTGTTGGTCCTTCTGTTGGCTCAACTGTTGTTGGTTCTTCTGTTGGCTCGGCTGTTGTAGATTCCGGAATATCATTTATTACATTTACATATCCATTAACAATATTAAATTTGACAGGATTAGAATCCACATCATAAATATCATAATTATCATAGTCATAACTTGCTTTTATTTCGTAGCTATTACCTTTTTGAGCTGTTTCTTTAATTAAAAAAGATAGCGTCACGATTGTGCCATTATCGGTAATATTTGTCCTCATAGTATCATTTGACCATGAAAGTGTGTAAGGGTTTTCTAACTCCGGCTTATGTGCATTTGCACCTAATATGCCACCGTCATTTACTGTAATTAACTGTAAAACAGAATCATCAAAAGTAACATTAAGAGCCATTCCAACTAAACCAGGATTATTATTTATTGCAAATGTAACATCAACAGTTTCTCCAACTTTGCCTGTAGGTTTTGAGATTTCAATAGTTCCTTCCTCTAATGCATTAACAATTGATACTGCAAATGTTGATACAATTACAACTACAGCAATGACAATTGAAATAAGTTTAAAAAAATATTTTTTTGTTTTCATATGTTTGTTCTCTCCTAATTAAAATTATGACTTATATGGCAAGGAAGGGTACTCTCCCCATTTTGCCAAATATCTCGTAAGAATAACTTTGTCAAGATTATTTACTCTTCCGTCAAGATTCACATCAGCTGCACTTAGATTGATATTTTGATAATCGTTCCATTTTGCTAAATATCTTGTTAAATACACTCTATCAAGATTATTTACTTTTCCATCATCATTTACATCTCCACATAAGTAATCCGATATGGAAATCTTTCCATTAACCGTTGTAAAGTTAATTTTGTTTAAATTTTTATCATAGATATCCATATTAGAATAATCATAGTATGCACTAATAGAATAATCTCCCTCTTTGGTGCCATTCTTAACTTCAAAAGTAAGGGTTGCAATAACTCCATTTGAGCTAAAATTAGTCGTAGATGTATCATTAGACCACGAAAGTGTATATGGAGAAACAAGTTCTGGTTTATGTGCATTAGTTCCAAGTATTCCACCGTCTTTAACACTGACAAGTTTTAAAACTGATGTATCATATTTTATATCCAAATTCATACCGACAATACCTGGATTATTTTTTAATGAAATATTAACATCAATTTTTGAGCCAGGTCTTGCTGACTTACTATCTATTACTATCTGTGGTATATTTGAAGTATCAGGCTTCAATTTATCGGTATAGTTATCCTTGTAACTATTACCACACACAGAACATTTATGCAAAGTATAACCCTCTGAATTTATTGTAGGAGCTATTACTGTCGTGGTATATTTATGAGCAATTTTCTGAACCAATCTTGATTCTCGATAATTACATTTTGTGCAATATCTTTCTTCTCGACCGGTTGAAACACAAGTTGCATTTTCAACAGTTTTCCAAGAACCAAAGGTATGACCAGCTATAGCAATTTCTGCTGTTTCTGTATATCCACAATACTTACAAACTCTTTCTTTGGTACCAGGAGAAGTACAGGCAGCTGACTTAGTAATTTTCCAATTTCCATATGAATGTTCCTTTTCCTTTATCGAATAACTATATTCAATAGATCCTGTCAAATTACCGGATACTTTCACAACCATTTTATAGTTTCCTACTGATATCGGTTTTATATCTATCCATGAACAATCGTTATTATTGAATGATCTTGTTTTCAACAGAACACCCTTTGGATCATAAATTTCAACTGTCACTTTATAGCCGTCACCTTGATTCCAATAGGTTGTAACATCCCCAATTTTTTTCTGAGTATTTTTATCTCTTACCATATAGCTAAAATGGGCTGTCTTTGAAATGTCTAATGTTTTAGTTTCTTCACTTTCATTATCTTCCCATGCCCAAACTTTAATTTGTGGTGCTGTATTAACCCATGCCTCAAATGAAACACCTGATGACACCCCAACATCTCCAGAAACAGTTACCGTACCAACATATGTATCCTCTGCATTACAAACAAATGAAATCCAGTTTCTATTACTTCTGTCATATGTGTACTCAAAAATACTACCAGATGAACTTCTTATTGTTTCTGTCGCCTTATAATTTATATTACTAGTTTCATTTACCGGTTTACCAGTAGTTAAATCTATCAGTTCATAACATAAGTAATACCTGTTACCAGTATAAAAGCTTGAGGGTACATCACCCATAGCTGTATCCGATACCCATGTGTGCAAACCATAACTTTTATTTTCTATTTTTTTCAGATACTGCATACTACAGTATCCGCTATGTCCGTTCCATTCAACATGAGCCCATGTACCGTCTGATTTACTAACATAAACCTGAGTTCCCTTCGGAATTTGTGTTATTATAGAACCACCGCCATGTGCACTACGCATATTAAGAGGCTGGCTATTAGTATTAACTATATAATCGCCGGCATAATCTGTAGAACATGTACATACATCTGATCCAGCATATCTTAATACACCATTCCAAGGATGATAATAGTACCCAGATACAGATATTTCCGTACCAGTTTGGTCGCCAGTCTGCGGATATCCTCGATTTGAATGAGCACCAACATTTTGATTATTTCCTAAATAAATTTCAGTATGTTGAACCTCATTAAGCAAGATATCTCCACGCTGTAAATTTCCCACTCCACCAATTGAACTCCATGGTATCCATTGAAAACCATGCGCTGTAAATTGACTTTTCATATTTCCGGTATAAGTCGCACTGCCAGTATTAATACCAGCAGCTCTAAAAGCTGAAATAACAAACGATGAGCAATCATAATCTGGTCCCCACCTGCTTTGTTGACTATATCCGTGAGAATTATCGTTAGCTATCGATACTGCCCACGAAATAGCATTTTCAACTACCGATGCAGCATTCGTTGTTATTGTGCCAATACTAATAATTGACGACACTATAGTAAGACACAGAAGTGAACTTATAAACCTCCTAATTTTTTTCACAAAGTATTCCTCCTCAAAAATATTTTCCGTTCTCAAATAGGCTGAAACTATTTTCTAAAAGTAAACTTTTAGTTTAAAAAGTTTTTGTTTAGCTAATAATTGTATTATACAGTTTTTGTTTACAAAACACAAGTACTTTAGAATATTTTTATCAAAAACTTTTTTGAGGTGAATATAATGTTTGATTTCGGATTAAGAATACGAGAACTTAGGGAGTCAAGACATATGTCGCAGGAAAGCTTGGGCAGGAGAATCGGCAGAAGCAAGCCTGTTATAAGCAATTACGAAAACAACATCAAATATCCTCCGCTTGAAGTTTTAATTTCAATTGCAAATGTGTTCAATGTTTCGCTCGATTACCTTGTCGGCATAGAAAAGAAAGACGCACTCTACATCAACAATCTGAACGAAACGCAGACAAATATAATGAAACTGCTCTACGAAGAATTTACCGACTGCAATCTTAAAGGCAAAGAGCTTTCATCACGCCAACAAAAAATATTAAGCCTGCTCTTAATTGAGTTTTTGAAATGAAAACCAAATCAACATTTTGACATATAAAAACACCCTTTCGATAAATTCCGAAAGGGTGTAATTTTTTGAAATTGAACAAAACAATTGTAACATTGTAGTCGTTCGCCGTGCGGTTTATTTAATCGGGAACTCGGGTTCTGCGTAGTTGCCCAAAAAGCTGAATTCGGGCATCTCTTCGCTAAGCTGACTTACAAGTTCAATAACATTTTCACTTCTGACATTGCCCGAAAAGTCGAGGTAGAACAGATATTCAAACTGTCTGCCCTGACGGGGACGGGATTCGATTTTTGTGAGGTTAAGACCGAGCGAATTGAATCTGCACAAAAGACTGTACAGCGATCCCGTAACATGAGGAAGCGAGAAACAAAGGCTGATTCTGTTCGCATCTTTGGGAATGTACAGCTTTTTGGAGATGACAATAAACCTTGTTGTGTTCTCGTCATTGTCCTGAAGATGATTGTCAAGAACCTTCAAGCCGTATTCCTCACACGCTTTGTATGAACAGATTGCCGCAACATTGAGGCGCTTTTCCTTTGCAACATCACGGGCGGCAATTGCCGTGTTGGAGAATGGAACAGAATCAAAGCCGTGGTCGGCAATATACTGCGCACATTGTGAAAGTGACTGCGGATGCGACCACACGATTTCAATGTCCTCAAAAGCAGATTGTTTAAGACCTGCAAGGCAGTAGTCAATCGGCAAATCAAGTGCCTTTACAATGTAAAAACGGTGCTTGAGAATAAGGTCATAAACTGCCGAAACAGAGCCTGCGCTTGAGTTTTCAACAGGAAGAACACCGAATGCAACCTCGCCGTTGTCAACGGCAGAAAATACATCTGCAAAGCTTTTGTAATTGACAGCCTCGCCGTTCGGGAAAAGTCTTAAGGTTGCCTCATGACCGTTAGCACCCTTGATTCCCTGATACGCAACCTTGATTCCGCTTGACGGAATATCCGTGCTTGCATTGTTGATAACGCTTTTAAGCTCTTTGCCGCTGCCGACAATGTTGTGCTGGAGCGCCCTTGAAAGCTCCATAATGTTTGAGTAGAGAAGTCTTGCGGACGCGCCGTATTCGCCTCCCTTTTCTTCAACGGCATCAAGAATTTCATTCTCTCTGTCCTCGTTAAGAACGGGAATGTTGTTTGCCTGCTTGTAGATGCCTACATCCCTTGCACAATCCATTCTCTGCTTAAAAAGCTCAATAAGCTGATTGTCTATTTTGTCAATATCTTTTCTGATTTCTTTTAAATCTCTCATAAAGACCTCACATAAGGTTAATAATTGCAACAGCCGTAACAGCCTCAATAACGGGGACTGCTCTCGGCACAATACACGGATCGTGTCTGCCGTGAATAACAAGCTCTGCATTTTCTTTTGTCTGAAGATTTACAGTCCTTTGCGGCTGTGAAATTGACGGTGTAGGCTTTACGGCGGCACGGAAAATAATCGGCATTCCGTTTGTAATTCCGCCCAAAATACCGCCGCAGTTGTTTGTTGTTGTAACGACCTTGCCGTCTTTGTATTCAAACGGATCGTTCGACTGCGAGCCTCTCATTTTTGAAAGCTCAAAGCCTTTGCCGAACTCAATGCCCTTAATTGCGGGAACACCGAAAACAGCCTGGGCAATAACGCCCTCAACACCTTCAAACATCGGCTCACCGTAGCCTGCGTCAATGCCTGTTACGCAACATTCAATTGTTCCGCCGATGCTGTCCTGTGCCATTCTGGCATCTTCAACGGCATCTCTCATAGGTTTTTCGGCAGTTTCGTCAATGAGTGCAAACGATGAGTTGTTCAGCTTTTCAATGAGTGCGTCATCAATTTCCGTAGGAGAGAAGGAACTGTCGGAAACATTGCCGATACTGCTGATATGGGCGGCAATTTTAACGCCCTTTGATTCAAGAATCTGACGGCAGACAGCACCTGCAAAAACAATCGGGGCTGTAAGTCTGCCCGAAAAATGACCGCCGCCACGAATATCGTTTGACGCATTATATTTTACAAAGGCTGTGTAGTCGCTGTGACCCGGACGGGGGCAGTCGAGAAGATTGCCGTAGTCACCGCTTTTTGTGTTGGTGTTTTCAATTACGGCACAAAGCGGAGCGCCTGTCAGCTTGTTGCCGAGCATACCCGAAAGAACCTTCGGGAGGTCTTTTTCTTTTCGGGGAGTTGCCGTTTTATCCTTGCCCGGAGCACGGCGGGCCATTTGAGCGAGAACTTTGTCAAAGTCAACCTCAAATCCTGCCGGAAGTCCGTCAATTACAACTCCGATTCCGTTGCCGTGGCTTTCGCCGAAAACGGATATTTTTATCTTATCACCGTAGGTCGAGGACATTCGCCTTACCTCCAATATTATTATAATCTATGTAAAAATCGGGGTAACTTTTGTTGATTGAAAGCGCATAGCTTGACTCAATTTCACCGTTGAGTCTTACTGCGCAGACACCTGCCGACATTACAATTCTGTGGTCATTAAAGCCCTCGCAGAATCCGCCCTTGAGGGTGTCAATTCCCTCTATGACAAGTCCGTCAGGCAACTCAGTCACCTTACCGCCGAGATCGTTTATCAGCTTAGCGGTTGCCGTAAGACGGTCACATTCCTTTATGCGAAGTCTTTCGGCATTGTAAATCCCGGTTGTTCCCTTTGCAAATGCGGCACAAACCGTCAGTACGGGTACAAGGTCGGGAATCTGCGAAGCATCAATGTCAATTGCATTAAGCTCTCCCTTTTCAACGGTTACGGAAGTATCAGTCTGCGTTACCTTTGCACCAAACCGTGCAAGCAACTCGGCAATCTTCCTGTCACCCTGTGCGGAATTTCTGTTGACGCCGTTCACAGTCACCTTTCCGCCGAGTGCGCCTGCAACCATAAAGAAAGCCGCCTGCGACCAGTCGCCGTCTGTTGTGTAATCATGCGGAGTGTATGACTGACCGCCCTTGATGTGCCAGCCGTTGTCGGTTGTTTCAATTTCAACACCAAATTGTGCCATAGTGTGAATTGTCATATTTATGTAGCCGACGCTCTCAATCGGAGATGTCAGCACAATGTCGCTGTCACCCTCAACAAGCGGAAGAGCAAGCAGAAGTCCCGTAATGAACTGCGAACTTACATTACCGGGAATTTCAAAAGTTCCGCTTTCAAGCCGACCGCTGATTTTGAGCGGCAGACCGCCCTCGGTTTCACACTTTACTCCTGCTTTTGGCAGAGCCTCCGTAAAAATTCCGATAGGTCTTTCGGGAAGCTTTCCGTGACCGACAAAGGTGGCATTAATACCGCCGGCTGCGGCTACGGGTATGAAAAATCGCAAAGCACTGCCGCTTTCGCCGCAGTCAAGCGTTACATTATCTGTTTTAAAAATATTTGTACCGTCAACAGTCAGCACTTCGTCCTTTATTGAGGCGGTGCATCCCATATCCTCAATTACGCCGATTGTCGCCTTGATGTCATTTGACAGAGCAACGGGTGCAATTGTGCATTTGCCCCTTGTGAGGGCGGCGCAAATTATTGCACGGTGAACATCGCTCTTTGACGGGGGAATGTTCACCTCGCCGTTTGGTACAAACGGAAGATACCGTACATACGGCTTACTGCTTTTGTCGGTTGACAAAGCCATACTTCCACAGCCTTTCATTAAAATATGTTTACCGTGTTACGGTGTGATGAAGTCGAGCAAATCGGAAATTGCAACCTTCTTGGTAAAGCTTGTGCCGATTTTCTCAAGCAAAACAACATTGATTGACGAGCCCGAAGTTTTCTTGTCTGTCTGAGCCGCCTCGGCAATTTTTTCAAGGCTTGCGTCATCGGTAGTCGGCAAGCCGTAGGTTGCACAAACTTCTTCAATCTTATATGCGGTTCCTGCCTCGGTAAGTCCGTGCTTTTCGCTTGCCTTTGTCATCATTACCATACCGACGGCAACTGCCATACCGTGTGTGATGCCTGTATAGTTGTAGATTTTTTCAATTGCGTGACCGAGTGTGTGACCGAAGTTTAAAAGCATTCTTTCCCCTGCTTCCTTTTCGTCACGGTTTACTACATCACGCTTAATTTTTACACAGGTTTCAATTACATCATCAATGTGTTCAAGAGCGTCACCGTTTGCAAGCATTTCAAAAAATTCGCTGTCCTTGATACAGCCGTACTTGATAATCTCAGCCATACCGTCTGTGATGAACTGGTCGGGAAGAGTTGAAAGAGTGTCGGGATCAATCAAAACAGCCTTTGGCTGATAGAATGCACCGACAAGGTTCTTGCCCTGTGCAATGTCAACGCCTGTTTTTCCTCCTACGGATGAGTCAACCTGTGCAAGCAGAGATGTCGGAATCTGAACAAAGTCGATTCCTCTCAGATATGTTGCGGCGGCAAAGCCTGCCATATCGCCCGTAACACCGCCGCCGAGTGCAACGATAAGGTCTTTTCTTGTCATCTTAAAATCTGCAAGTGTGTCATAGATATCTGCGATTGTGTTAAGATTCTTTGACTGCTCGCCGGCCTGAAAAACATGGGCGGTAGTCTGATAACCCTGCTGTGAAAGAGAGTTGAGAACTCTCCATTTGTACAGCGGAGCAACATTTGTATCTGTTACAATAGTGATTTTTTCTGCATTTGAAAGCTTTTTGATAATCTCGCCGCAATTATCAAGGATACCTCTTTCAATCATAATGTCATAGGGACTTCCCGTGGAAACATGAATAGTTTTCATAAAAGTTCTCCTTCCTCTTTATTCTCCGAGTGCCTGTTTAACCTCTCTGCCCTTTTCAAGAAGAGCCTTGAGAGCGTCGGTATCTTCGGCACTTATTGCATCTTTAATTTTTGTTATATTATCTATAAGTATATCAAGCTCGGAAATGAGCGGATCTTTGTTTTCAAGGAAAAGCTCGCTCCAAAGCGTTGAATTTATGTTTGCAACTCTCGAAACATCTCGGTAACTTCCTGCCGAAAAACCTTTGTGGTTCGGACAGCACGGACTTAAAACATATGAACACGCAAGCACATGCGGAAGCTGTGATGTGAAAGCAATCATTCTGTCGTGTTCTTCGGGAGTTGTGATTTTTACTGTGCCAAAACCGATTGATTTTGCAAAGTCAGACAACATATTTACAACGCTGTTATCAGCCTTGCACGGAACGATAATGTAGCTTGCATTTTTGTAAAGGTCGGCGTCCGAAACATCAAAACCGTTTGTTTCCTTGCCTGCCATCGGATGACTGCCGGCAAAAACAAAGCCGAATTTTTCGGAAAGCTCTGTCATCTGCGGACAAATTGCCCTCTTGATGCCTGAAACATCGGTTACAACCGCACCTTTTTTTATGTACTCGCCGTACCTTGCAACATAGTCAACAACCGCCTGCGGATACATTGAAAGGATAATTAGGTCTGCGTTTTCAAGACTTTCATGTGTGCCGATTTCATCAATCGCACCTTCTTTTAAAGCCTTTTCGGCAGTAGATTTTGTTCTGTTGATACCGATTACACGGTGGTCGGTGTACTTTTTTATCGCCTTGCAAAAACTGCCGCCGATAATTCCGAGTCCTACAACTGCAATATTCACTGCATTAGCCTCCGTTTGTTTATTCTTTAGTAAAGTTAATTAAAGTCCAAATCGGTACGGCTGAAAAACCGTACCGAAAGTAAAAATCTTAATTTAATTTGTCAACAGCCTTTTTTAAGCCGAAAACCTTCTTTGCAACTCCGTCAAACTGCTTTGGAGTAAGTGACTGCGCACCGTCCGAAAGTGCGTGCGGCGGATCGTTGTGAACCTCTATGATAAGACCGTCTGCACCTGCGGCAACTGCTGCCATTGCAAGCGGTTCAACAAGCCATGACTTGCCCGATGCATGGCTCGGATCAACAATAACAGGAAGGTGAGAAAGCTTTTTGATAATCGGGATAGCCGAAATATCAAGAGTGTTTCTTGTAAAGGTTTCGTATGTGCGGATACCTCTTTCGCAGAGCATAACCTTATCGTTACCGCCTGCCATAATATATTCGGCACTCATGAGCCATTCTTCGATTGTTGCGGAAAGACCTCTCTTGAGAAGGATAGGCTTGTCAATTTTGCCGAGCTCCTTGAGAAGCTCAAAGTTCTGCATATTTCTTGCACCAACCTGAATAATATCCACATTCTCGAACATATCAATGTGTGATGCTCTCATGATTTCTGTTACAATCGGCAGACCTGTTTCTCTTCTTGCTGTTTTGAGAAGGTCAAGTCCTTCTGCCTTGAGTCCCTGGAAAGCGTATGGTGAAGTACGGGGCTTGAATGCGCCGCCTCTGAGAAGTGTTGCGCCCGATGCCTTAACATCCTTTGCAATCTGAACAATCTGTTCCTCGCTTTCAACAGAGCAGGGACCTGCCATAATGTGCAGACTGCCGTCACCGATTGTTACATTATCATTGATTTTGATGACTGTATTGTCGGGATGGAACTTTCTGTTAGCCTTTTTGTACGGCTCCTGAACTCTCTTTACATTTTCAACAATATCCTGAGCATCGATGTACTCAATGTCAATCTTTGTTGTATCGCCGATAAGACCGAGTACGGTTGACTGAACACCGTCCCACTTATTAACCTTTACATCATAGCTCTCTTTGAGCATATTTGTGAATTTTGTAATCTGTTCCTCTGTTGCAGACGGTTTTAATACTATAATCATTGCTTTAATTTCCTTTCAATTCACTTTTGACGAAACGAATCGAAGTTCGTCATATTTCTTTAGTCATTTTAGCACTTTAAAGCGTGATAGTCAATAGAATAAATGCAGAATCAAGCGTTTTTATGCGGTTTTTCAGCCACATCTGTTCCGTTAACTGCGTCGATTATTGCAAAAGCGGTTTTTAACGGCGTATTTTTGCCCTTTACCACAATGTCGGCAGCGGCATGATAAATCGGATATCTGCTGTCATAAAGGTCTTTCATAACCCTGTCCCTGTCCGGACGCTGAAGTAGGGGTCTTGTTGTGTCGTTTTTAAGACGGCTTTTGATGATTCCCAGCGGAACATCAAGAAAAACAATCTTGTCCTTGCCCTTGAAGGCCTCAACATTTCTCTTGAATGTAAACGCACCGCCGCCCGATGCAATTACAAGACCTTCAAGCCCTGCAAGCTCAACACAGGCGTCATGTTCCATATCACGAAACTTTTCTTCGCCGTATTTTTCAAATATTTCGGAAACTGTCATTCCTGCTTTTTCTTCAATGTATGAATCCATATCAAGGAATTTTCTTCCCGATTTTCTTGCAATGTTTTTGCCTACGGTTGATTTTCCGCAACCCATAAATCCGCATAAAACTATGTTGTTCACTTTAAATTTCTCCGTTCATCAGAAATTCTTTTCAAGCTCTTTTGCAGAGTCGATACAAAGCTGAGCAATGTCGTCCTTGTCATAAACAGAGCCGTCCCAATGTTCGTGAGAAACAACTGCCTGCCATACGAGCATTGCCATTCCGCTTTCGGCTGTTGCACCGTTTGCCCTTGCCTTTTTAACAAGCATTGTTTCAAGCGGATTGTAAACAGCGTCAAATACATTTGCACAACGGTTTATTACACTGTCGCTTACAGGCTGATTTTCAATCTTAGGATACATACCGATAGGAGTTGCGTTGATAAGCACATCAATGTCACCCGAAAGTTCGTCAATAAGGCAGAAGCTTACATCGCAGCCTGCAACTGTTTTTCTGATTTCATCGCATAAAGCCTCGGCAATTTTCAAATCCTCTTTTCTTACGGCAAAGAGGAGGGGCTGTTTTTTGAGAACAACCTCATACGCCATTGTTCTTGCAACACCGCCGCAACCGATGATTACGATTCTGCCGTTAAGCATAATTCCTGCCGCATCAAGAGCCTTTAAAAATCCGTCCGGATCTGTTGTGTAGCCCTTGGAAATGCCGTTTTTGTTTGAAACCGTGTTTACACTTCCATACATTTCGGCTTTTGCGTCAATTTCGTCAAGAAACGGAATGACTGCCTGCTTATGCGGAATTGTAATGTTAAAACCGTCAAGTTTTGAAAGGGTATTTTTAAATTCATATTCAAGATTTTCGGGAGCGAAGTAAGCAAGGATCTTATCATCAGTTTCCTTAATGAAGTCATCCAACAGGAAGTAATCGTTGACATTACGTTTCGGAACGTCGAGATGCTCGGTTTGAAACAAGATCAGCGGCGGGCTGTCTTCGATATCTTCTGTGAGAATGAAAAAGGAGAAATATTCATAGTCGAGATGCAGAAAAGCCGGCAGAAATATTTTTCCGACAGGGTGTTGTACTATGCCTCGTTCGCGATCCAGCAGCAGTCAATGATCGTAAAGGAAAAGCTTGAGAAAGAACCGGATGAAGTAATACGCAAACGTTGGAACTACCAAATCAGCAAAGTGTATGTCGTGTGCATCCTGAGCTACATCATGGACCTGTCCCGCCCGGAGAAATACCGCTGGGATGTCGTACGTATGGATCGAGAGTTGAAGCTTCCCTTCAGCGAAACACTTAACGAAATCTATATCGAAATGCCGAAATTTGTGTTACCTTTGCATGAGTGTGATACACTTTATAAGAAGTGGTTATATGTTTTAAACAACATCGAGATCATGGAACGATTGCCCCAAGAGCTGAACAATCAGATATTCCGCAAGCTGAAAAGCATCGTGGAGGTAGAGCGCATGACCCCCGATCAACGCTTGGAATACGAACTGAGCCTTTCCGTTGAACGCGACCTTTCCGCCGCCCTCGATACCAGTTTCGAAGATGGGATGGAGAAGGGAATAGAAAAAGGAAAAGTCGAGGAACAGCGTCTTATCGCCGCCAATTTGAGAAAGCAAGGGATTAATATCGAAACGATTGCACAATGTACCGGTTTATCGATAAAAGAAGTGAGTGCGTTATAACCTTTAAAGCTTATTGATTGAATCGGCATAGTTTAAACACATGGCGATCCGTGGCTTACAGCATGTGATATTGTTTTTCAAGAAAAAAAGATAGTTGAACATTCGTCTTATTTCCGTATCTTTGTACGGATGTAAATGCTAAGAAAGTATGGCTGATACGAAGGAACAATTCGAAAAAGTAATATCCCAATGCCGGGAACTGTTTGAAAAGAAGTTGAAAGATTACGGTCCCTCGTGGCGAATCATGCGTCCGCAGTCGCTGACCGACCAGATATTTATTAAGGCAAACCGGATTCGCAGCCTTGAGATAAAAGGAGTGAGCATGGTGAATGAGGGTATCCGTCCTGAGTTTGTCGCAATTGTGAACTATGGGGTTATCGGCTTGATACAGTTGGCAAAAGGATTTGCCGATACAACTGATATAAGCAATGAAGAGGCGTTGGCCTTGTATGATAAATACATCACGGAGACAAAAGAGCTGATGTATGCCAAGAACCATGATTATGATGAAGCATGGCGTGGCATGCGTATCAGTTCCTATACGGATCTGATCCTGATGAAACTCTATCGGACGAAGCAGATAGAGAGCCACGGTGGCAAGACGATCGTGTCCGAAGGCATCGATGCCAACTATATGGACATGATCAACTATGCGCTGTTTGGCTTGATCAAGCTGGAATATGGGGAGAATTGACAATTGATAATTGACAATTGACAATTGAATGGATAGAAAGAATATTATTTTAAAGATAGGGGTTGAACTGTGCCGTTTGTTGATCGGGGTTGTGTTTGTCTTTTCCGGTTTTGTCAAGGCAGTCGATCCGATGGGA
>ERZ773146.764-NODE-764-length-23811-cov-9.018353_pt1 | contig 23811 bp, 17 predicted proteins | sample MGYA00580847_ERZ773146 | MGnify/ENA primary metagenome ERZ773146 (study PRJEB29015, sample SAMEA2737830) | human gut metagenome | biome: human gut; feature: human-associated habitat; material: faeces | place: China | collected 2012 ...
GATTACCGTACCTGCATAAACAGAAATTCCCTCACGCTTTAATACAGGCAACGGCAGATGCAACCTGACAAATCACTGTATATCTCCCGATAAATATGTCGGTTCTTTCAAAAAGCAGAGTAAAAAAATTTTTGAAAGATTCAGCGGTGATGAGATGGCGAATATTTTTAAAAACTTAGGTCTTTTAAGTTTTTACGATAACGAGGGCAGATATTACCCGATAAGCAAACACGCCGCATCTGTTCTGGATGTTCTGCGCTTACAGGTTGAAACACTCGGAATAGATGTTTTCACAAAACAAAATGTCAATTCTATAAAAAAAGTTTCAAACGGTTTTAAAATTTCGTCTGATGACAGCGAGAAAAAGTACGATTTCATATGTAACAAACTTGTGATTGCAAACGGTTCAAAAGCCGCACCTAAGCTTGGCGGAAACGCAAGTGCAATTGATTATCTTAAAAATTTCGGTCATAAGGTTGTTTCGTTCTCCCCTGCTTTATGCCCTGTTAAGGTTAAAAGCGATGTTCTGAAAATATTAAAAGGTCTGAGAGTTACGGGCAAGGCACAGTTATACGGTGAACACGGTCGATTAATTAAGGAAGAAACAGGCGAAATTCAATTTACCGAGAATTCGTTGTCGGGAATTTGCGTATTCAATCTTTCATTGTTTGCTAAACCGAACGACAAAATAGTGCTTGATTTATTGCCCGATTATTCGGAAAATGAGCTGATTAAAATAATCAGACAACATATATCATTATTTTCTGATTTGCCGTGTGAACAGCTTTTGACAGGAATTTTTCAGAAGAAAATCGGACAGGCTATTCTGAAAATCAGCCGAGTTGATTTGTCAAAGATTTGTTCCAAGCTTTCAAAGGACGAAGTATCGGGAATTTGCAAAACAATAAAATCGATGTCATTTACAGTAAGCGGAAAAGAAGATTTCTCACACGCACAATGTGCTTTGGGCGGAGTTTTAGGCAAAGAGATTGACGAAAACACTATGATGAGTAAAATTGTAAAAAATCTTTTTATATGCGGTGAGGCGATTGACCTTTGCGGTGAATGCGGAGGATTTAACCTTCATTTTGCATTTGCCGGAGGAATTATTGCAGGAGAAAATTTATGATCAGAGTGAACAATATACATTTAAGCCTTGACTACGATGATAAATCGGTTCGCAAGGCAGTTGCACAACAGCTGAGGATTGAAGAAAAATCCATAAAAAGCTGTAAGATTTTTCGCAGATCGGTTGACGCAAGAAAAAAGGATAGTATCTACTTTCTTACAACCGTTGACGCTGAACTTAATATCAACGAGGATAAAGTCTGCAAAAAGTGCGGTAACGCTCAAATTGCGAGAAAGTATGAATATAATCAGATGAAATTCGGCAATGCACCCTCCCCTGTTATTGTCGGAGCAGGTCCGGCTGGATTGTTTGCGGCACTTATTTTGGCAAGAAGCGGTGCAAATCCTATTCTTATTGAAAGAGGCCGTGATGTTGACAGGCGAACTGCCGATGTGAACAGGTTCTGGACAAGCGGTCAGCTTGACACAACTTCAAATGTTCAGTTTGGCGAAGGCGGTGCGGGAACATTTTCTGACGGCAAACTGAATTCAGGTACAAAAGATATAAGGCAACGCAAGGTGCTTGAAGAATTTGTAAGCCATGGCGCACCAGATGAAATTCTCTATAACGCAAAGCCGCATATCGGAACGGATATGCTAAAAGGCACAATAAAAAATATCCGCAACGAGATTATTGAACTCGGCGGAAGGGTTATGTTTGAAACGAAGCTTGTTTCAATGGCTTTTAGTGATAACAAGCTGAAATCTATAACTGTTGAAACGGCTAACGGCGATGAAATTATAGAAACAGACAATGTTATTCTTGCAATCGGTCACAGTGCAAGGGATACTTTTGAGATGCTTTATGATTTAAAGTTGCCGATTGAGGCAAAGCCTTTCTCGGTAGGAGCAAGAATTGAACATCTTCGTCAAAAAGTTGATAAGGCACAATACGGCAGGTTTGCTGGCAATAAAAAACTCGGCTCGGCAAATTATAAGCTGAGTACACACCTTGATAACGGACGGGGTGTGTATACATTTTGTATGTGTCCGGGAGGCAAGGTTGTCAATGCGTCAAGCGAAGAAAACAGACTTTGCACCAATGGTATGAGTGAATTTGCACGAAATGCCGATAATTCAAATTCAGCGTTGCTTGTAGGAATAAACCCGGATGATTATGAATCCGACCATCCGCTTGCCGGAATGTATTTACAGAGAAAGCTTGAATCAAAAGCATTCGTTGCCGGCGGTGAAAATTATAATGCACCCATACAAAGAGTTGACGATTTTCTTAATAACAGAAAATCAACTCACCTTGGTGATGTAAAGCCAAGTATCGGTCCGAATTATGAATTTTCAAATCTGAACGAGATTTTGCCTGAATATGTCTGCACTTCTATGGCTCAGGGCATTGTGAAAATGGGCAGAATGTTACACGGATTTGATGACGGTGACGCTGTTTTGACCGGCGTTGAGAGCAGAAGCTCTTCCCCAGTCAGAATCATGAGAAAGACAGATACGCTCGAAAGTGTACTTATTGAAGGACTGTATCCGTGCGGTGAAGGTGCAGGCTATGCAGGCGGAATTATCTCCGCCGCAGTTGACGGCATTAAATGTGCCGAAAAAATCATTGAAAAATCGAATAAAAATTGAATAGATAATTAATGCTGTTTATCACCATACGGTGATGCAAATATTATTCAAGGAGTTTTTGGTATGAAAATTCTAATCACAGGCGGAACAACATTTGTGAGCAGATATGTAGCCGAGCATTTTGTGAGTAAAGGCGAGGAAGTTTTTGTTCTAAACAGAAACAGCAGACCTCAATCACAAGGTGTGCATCTGATTAATTGCGACAGATTGAATCTTGGCAACAAGTTTGCTAACGAACACTTTGATTTAATTCTTGATATCACAGCGTACACTGATGAGCATATAAAGGCTCTTTTAAAGTCAGGTGTTTCGTTTGATGATTACATTTTCATCAGTTCAAGTGCGGTTTATCCCGAAACTAATCCCCAGCCGTTTACCGAAAATCAAACTTGCGGTAAAAATTCTGTCTGGGGCGATTACGGAATTAACAAACTCAATGCAGAAAAATACTTACTTGATACTGTCCAAAATGCGTATATTCTTCGTCCGCCGTATTTTTACGGTATGTATGAAAATTTGTACAGAGAAGCATTTCCCTTTGATTGTGCTATTCTAGACAGAAAATTTTACATTCCTGAAAACGGAGATATGAAATTGCAATTTTTCAATGTGTCAGACCTTTGTAAATTTATTGAGATAATAATAGAAAAGCACCCAAGTAATCATATTTTTAATGTTGGAAACAAAGAAACCGTTACAATAAAAGAATGGGTTGAGCTTTGCTACAAAGTGGCAGGCAGAGAAGTTGAATTTGTAAGCGTGTCGAAAGATATTCCGCAAAGAGATTATTTTTGCTTCTACGATTACGAATATGTGCTTGATGTAAGAAAACAAAATGAATTAATGCCAAATACAGTATCTTTGTATGATGGATTGAAAGAAGAATTTGAATGGTATAAAAATCACCAAGACAGCATTTATAATCGCAAACCGTACATAGAATATATAGATACAAAATTAAAGTAATAAGTAAAAAATTAACAAAAGCAATGTTTCCGAACAAATGGAAACATTGCTTTTTTACCCTCATTACGAAAAAATGTGGGATAGTCAAAAGTAAGTATTGAAAAAGAGCACAGGAAGCTCCAGAATTGTAGTTAGCAAGACAAACAATGGAGGAAAGGAAGCTATGCTCTATTTAGATGATATCAAATCAGCACCGGCAATTTCGAAGGTTTCAACAACAAAATCGGCTACGGTTACCGTGATGATGACTTCTTCTTTACCTTGATCCGCTATCTATTTCTTCTGTCCGTTCACCATCCCACAAAATCGTGATGAACCGTTTATTTTGTATTGTGATTTAAACAAATAACAGTACCGCCCCGACAGTAAAAATCAAAACAGCAAAATGCGCTTGATTGTGCGGGGCGGCTCTTAGATAAACTTGTTAAATTTTACTCGGAGTATTTACTCCACTGTCCGTTTGAGTAAATCATATTTACATCGGGGATTTTTAAGTCACCTGTCTGTGCTGAACCGTTATTGAATATAGCATATTCTGCACCATTCGGAAGTTCAAATCTGTATGTATTATTACCTATACTTTCCATAGCCGTGCCGGGCCAGCTCATATAAGTCGAATCTGTTGAACTCCATACATAGACATTTACTGTTGACCAGTTTTCCGTATTATCGAAATAAACATAATTCTTCGTCTGAATTGAAGTCGGTTCAGTTGTTGGCTCTGTGACATTTGTTGTAGGCTGGGTGGGTGCAACATTTTCTGTGTAAGTACCGCAGTATGAGTCTTCAACAATAAGCTTAACGATATAAGCCTGAATCATAGTTGCGTCTTTTACAGAAATAACAGAATCCTTGTTTACATCTGCCGCAATGAGAGCCTCATCGCTTAAAGTTGATATGTTAACAATGTATCTTTGAACCTCTGTTGAATCACAGACTGTAATTGTTCCGTTTAAATCAACATCACCGATAAGAATTCTGTTTGAAGGCTCTGTTACCGGCTGAGTTGTAGACGGCTGTGTTGTAGAAGGCTGTGTTGTAGCAGGCTGTGATGTGGTAGGCTGAGTTGTAGACGGCTGAGTTACGATTGTAGTAGGACGGACTGTCGTGGAAGGAGCTGTTGTCGGCTGAGTGGGTTTTACAGTCGAATAGTTCTGCCAAGAACCGTTGCTGTAAATTTTATTACCGTCTGCAATCCTGAGGTCATCTGTCTGACTGTCACCGTTGTTGAAGATTACATATTTTGCACCGTCAGGCACTTCAATATCAAAAATATTATTACCCTTGTCGGTCATTTTCTTGCCCGGCCACGATGTCATTTCTTTATTATCATCACTCCAGAAATATGCATTGACCTTAGACCACTTGGTTGATGAGTTATCATAAGCAACAACCTTTACGGCATTCGGGTCTACCTTTGTGTATGTATATGTTTCCGGATCGGATGTTGTCTTGCCGTCGCTTGCTTTTACTGTTACTGTGGTTACAGTATCGTAAGCAAGGTTTGTACCGATTGTAATTTGCTGACCGTTTGTGTAGTTTACAAATGCACCGTCATCAATTGAATACTGAGCATTTTTTGCATTCTTGCAATTGAGCGTAAGTGTGAGCTCATCTGTATTGTAGTTTGTTGAACCCGGAGTTACTGACGCTGAAGGTCCTTCTGGTTCGGCATCATAGACTACTGCTATACCTGATGAACCTATTGTACCTGAAATGGTGCTTGATGTAATTGTAAATGTATTGCCTGAAACAGCGTCTGTGTATGTACCCGGTTTTGCGTAACCGCCGCCGTTTTCTACCGATACCTCGCCGCTTCCGCTGCCTTTTACGATAACAGCACCGCCGTCTTTACGGGTAATTACAGAACAACCGTCTGACACTGTGTAGTAATCGGCTTTGCCGTCCATTGCATTATGGAACTTATTGATTTGGGCAACCTCACTGCTGGTGAAATGAGTTGAGCCTTTTTCTCCCATTTTGATACTTTCTTTGTTGGTTGAAGAAGGACGGGAAAAATAAAGAGCAGTAACTTTATTACGGCTTGCCGCAACCGCATAGGCACGGTCAATAACATTCTGACTCATTTCATTTGAAAAGCCCCAGTCTTTGTTGTTTGACCATGTATCATGGCTTTCACCCCAATAAAGAAGCTTATCGTTTGAAATGCCTTTTTCACTCCAGTTTCCGCTTGAAGTAGGAGCTTTGCCCGAATTAAACGAATCACGGAGTTCTTTACCGTAGTTACTGTCAGTGACAGAAATATAATCGGTATACTCTTTCATAATGTCTTCATTGCCTGTCGAACGGTCATCGGGACCACCGAGAATTTCGCCGTAGTTATAAAGACCGTACTGTGTTACCGATTTCCAGAAATCGTCACCCTCGCTCGGAACGCCAATGTGTTTTGCAGCGTCCCAACGAAGTCCGTCAACACCTACCGACTTGAGTTCCTGAACATAGTTGCAGACTTTTTGCTGAACATATGGATTTTCGGTTGCAATATCCGGCATACCAATCGAGCCGTGTGTTACCTGCCAACGGTTTTTCCAGTCAATACCTCCGCCGAAGGTATGCCAATACTCGGATGGCTTTAAATCGTTGTCTATGTTGTTGTGATCGCCTCTCAAATGGTTAGCGACAACATCGACAATAATCTTAATCCCGTACTTTTCTGCCTCATCACAAAGCGACTGAAGTTCAGCCTTTGTGCCGACACCATTTGTTCCGATACTGAATGAAATTGGCTGATATAACCAATACCAAGTACCTGTTCCGTTTGGCTGTGCCGGAGAAGTCTGTATACTTGTAAATCCGGCTTTTGCAATTTTAGGCAATTCAGCCTTAATATCGTTATAAGTCCAGTCAAAACAATGTAAAATTACACCGTCCTGAATATTATCTTTGAGTCTGTACTTATTAGCCGATACGGTTGGTGAGCTTTCTGCCGCCTGAACACCGAATGAACCGGATACAAAGGCAGATAGGCTTGCCGACAGGATGCTCACGCTCAATATTGCGCTGAGTATTTTTGATTTTGTTTTCAAATTTTTACACACCTTTCAAATTAATTTCAAAACTCTACTATGTGTCGAATCAGTCGACTGAAACTAATAAAATTAAATCAATTTTATTAGATTTCAGCATAAAGCAAAGTACAATAAAGAGCAGCATAAATGCAATGCATTTTTTAAATTAATTGCAAATGTGCATAACATTTGTACAAATTGCTAAAATTCGACAATAATATTAAAGCACCCATAAAAGGTGCCCTAATATGCGACTGTGTCTGTAAGCCGGGTTTTGTCGTGAACAGCCATCTATCTTGGCAGACCGTTACCGAATCTGCTCGATGCCACCTCCTCAGGACACGCCGAGCAAGCGTATAATGTCCTACCACGGTGTTGCTTCAAATAGGGTTTACACGGCAGAGCAGTCTCCTGCCCTCCGGTGAGCTCTTACCTCACCTTTCCATCCTTACCATATAATGGCGGTAATTTTCTGTTGCACTATCCCTGGAGTCGCCTCCGGCGGCCGTTAGCCGTTATTATTGCTCTGTGAAGCCCGGACTTTCCTCGCACAGTACCTTTCGGCAGCTGCTCGCAGCTGTTCAACACACTCGCACATTTATTTTATACCTTTTTTGTACAAAAGTCAAATGAATTTTGTGATTTTTACTTGATATAACGGCTTTTTAGGGGTATAATGAGAGGGAAATTATTATAAGGAGTTACCGATATGGATATCAGAAAAGAATCACTCAAAAAACACTATGAGTGGAACGGTAAGATTGAAGTTGTTTCAAGAGTTCCGATTAACTCGGCTGAAGACCTCTCTCTTGCCTATACTCCGGGTGTTGCAGAACCGTGTCTTGAAATTCAGAAGGACTATGACAAGTCTTTTGAACTCACAAGAAGAAACAACCTTGTTGCCGTTGTAACCGACGGTACAGCTGTTCTCGGTCTTGGTGACATAGGTCCTGAGGCAGGTATGCCTGTTATGGAGGGCAAATGTGCGCTTTTTAAGGAATTCGGCGATGTTGACGCATTTCCTATTTGCGTAAGAAGTAAGGATGTTGACGAAATTGTAAACGCAATTTACCTTATCAGCGGTTCATTCGGCGGAATCAACCTTGAGGATATTGCCGCTCCGAGATGCTTTGAAATTGAAAAGAAGCTCAAAGAGAAGTGCGATATTCCGATTTTCCACGATGACCAGCACGGTACTGCTGTTATTGTTGCCGCAGGCCTTATCAACTCACTCAAGCTTGTTCACAAGAAGCTTGACGAAATCAAGGTTGTTATGAACGGTGCAGGTGCGGCAGGTATTGCAATTGCAAAGCACCTTCTTAATATGGGTGTAAAGGACATTACACTTTGCGACAGTAAGGGTATTATCTGCAAGGGTGATCCGAGACTTAACGCTGTTAAACAGGAAATGGCTGAAATTACTAACCTTTCTCACCTTGAGGGTTCGCTCGCAGATGCAATGAAAGGTGCTGATGTATTCCTCGGAATTTCTGCCGCAGGTTGCGTAAGCGAAGAAATGGTTAAGTCAATGGCTAAGGATCCTATTCTTTTTGCTATGGCTAATCCGACTCCTGAGATTATGCCTGACATTGCTAAAAAGGCAGGTGCGGCTGTTGTAGGTACAGGCAGAAGTGACTTTCCTAACCAGATTAATAATGTACTTGCTTTTCCTGGTATTTTCAGAGGTGCTCTCGACTGCCGTGCAAGCGATATTAACGAAGAAATGAAAGTTGCCGCATCTTTTGCAATTGCTTCACTCGTGAGCGATGAAGAGCTTAATGCAGATTATATTCTTCCCGAGGCATTTGACAAGAGAATCGGCAAAACTGTTGCTGAGGCTGTTAAGAAGGCCGCTGTTGAGACAGGCGTTGCAAGAATCTGATAAAGATTTGCAAATAAATATTTTAAGAGAAAGAAAAAGAGGAAAACAATGAAAAAGACAGTTACTTTATTGGTACTGATTTCAATGCTGTTCTCCACTGTTTTTCTGTTCACGGGATGCGGTGATTCATCGGTTAAGGAAATTAAGACTGCCGATGATATCAAAGGAGCGTCCGTAGGTGTTCAGACAGGTACAACCGGCGATACTTTTGTATCTGACTATGAGGCTGACGGCACCAAGGTTATGCGTTACAGCAAGGGTGCCGACGCTATCGTAGCTCTTACACAGAATAAAATCGACTGTGTTGTAATTGACAGTGAACCGGCAAAGGAATTTGTAAAAGCAAATGCAGGACTAAAAATTCTTGATGAACCTTTTGCGGAAGAGCAGTATGCAATCTGCATTTCAAAGGAAAATCATGAACTCACCGAAAAAATCGACAAAGCTCTTGCAGAGCTTAAAGACGAGGGCGTTCTGGACAAAATCAAAAGCTATTACATAGAGGGTAATACCGATACTGTACCCTACGAATCACCTAAGGATATCAAGTATGACGGTGAACTTCATATGGCTACGAATGCTGCTTTTCCACCGTATGAATATGTTGAAGGCGGTAAAATTGTCGGTCTTGATCCGATGATGGCTACAGCAATCTGTGACAAGCTCGGTAAAAAACTTGTTATTGATGATATGGAATTTGATTCTGTTATCACTGCTGTTCAGACCGGCAAAGACGATTTCGGTATGGCTGGTATGACCGACACACCGGAAAGAAGAAAAAATATCGACTTTTCAACTTCATATGCAAACACAACTCAGGTTATTATCGTAAACGACAGTGCATCGGGCAGTTTGTTCGGCAATCTCGGCGAAAGCTTTAAAAACACATTCATCACAGATAACAGATGGCAGCAGCTTTTAAGCGGTTTGCTTGTAACCCTTGAAATCACATTGTTTGCAGGTATTATTGGTGTTATTATTGGTTTTGTCATTGCTCTTGTAAGAGCTACCCACGATATTCAGCTTGACAAGAGAAAATGCAGGAGCTTCGGAGATTGCGTTCTGAAATTCTTTAATGCGATTTGCAACATCTACATTACTGTTATCAGAGGCACACCTGTTGTAGTTCAGTTGATGATTATGTATTACATTATTCTTGCATCTGTAAGAAACGGTATCTTTGCCGCAATCATTGCATTTGGCATGAACTCTGCCGCTTATGTTGCAGAAATTGTTCGTTCGGGCATTATGGCTGTTGACATCGGTCAGACTGAGGCAAGCCGTTCACTCGGTTTTAACAACAGACAGACAATGACAATGGTCGTTCTTCCACAGGCAATTAAAAATGTTCTTCCTGCACTCGGCAATGAAATTATTACACTTCTCAAAGAAACTTCGGTTGCAGGTTATGTTGCACTTGCAGATATCACATATATTGGTAATATGATTCGTTCAAGAACTTACGAGGCATTCTTCCCGCTTATTACGGTTGCATTGATTTACCTTGTAATTGTACTTGTGCTTTCGTACATCCTCAGAAGATTTGAAAGGAGATTGAAAAAGAGTGAAAGATAACGCATTAATCTCCGTAAGAGGACTTGAAAAATCATTCGGTAAGGATATTCAGGTTCTTAAAGGTATTGATATTGACATTTTTAAAGGCGATGTAGTTGTTGTTCTCGGTCCGTCAGGCTCGGGTAAATCAACTTTTCTCCGTTGCCTTAACAGACTTGAAGAACCGACAGGCGGTCACATTTTCTTTGAGGGTACCGATATTACGGATCCAAAGGTTAATATAAATGTTCACCGTCAAAAAATGGGAATGGTGTTCCAGCAGTTTAACCTTTTCCCCCACAAGACTGTTATTGACAACCTTACAATGGCTCCTGTCAAGCTTCTTGGCAAGAGCAAAGATGAGGCTAAAAAAGACGCTATGGATCTTTTGGAGCGTGTAGGACTTGCAGAAAAGGCAAACGCATATCCGAACCAGCTTTCAGGCGGTCAGAAACAGCGTATTGCAATTGTAAGAGCACTTGCTATGAATCCCGATGTTCTCCTCTTTGACGAGCCGACATCTGCACTTGACCCCGAAATGGTCGGCGAAGTTCTTGATGTTATGAAAGAGCTTGCCAAGGCAGGTATGACAATGGTTGTTGTTACTCACGAAATCGGCTTTGCAAAGGAAGTTGCAACCGATGTTGTATTTATTGACGACGGTGTTATCAAAGAAAAGAACAATCCGCAGGAGTTCTTCAATAATCCGCAGGACGACCGTTTAAAGGAATTTTTATCAAAGGTTCTTTAATTTTAAACAAGAATCAGAGGATTTCAGTTTTCGCTGAAATCCTCTTTTTTAATTACTTATTTATTTGATTACCGTAAATATATTCTTTGGCTTTTGATATGAGTATTGATTTTTTGTTTGGAACATTTGCATCTACTACAAGCATTAGCAAATAATCGAGAATATTTCCGACATCTCTTCCCTCTTTTACACCAAGGTTTAAAATATCTTTACCGTTGATATCAAGCTGACTCAGCTTAAAACATTCGTTATCTTTGATTATTTCATTAAGATGTGTTTTAGCCGTTTTAAGATATCCGAGCTTTTCTTCTCGCTGATATTCAGACTGGGCAGATATATCGGCGTATTCGACCTCTAACAACTGCTTTGTAAGATCTGTACCGAGTACATTCATAACCTTTTTCATAAGCTTTTTACTGCCGTTAAAACGTACATCATGATATTCAATAAGCAGAAGAGTTTTGTTAATAAAATCAGATGGTAATCTTAGTCTGTGCAGAATTTTGTCTGCAATTTTTTTACTTTCAAGCTGATGTCCCTGAAAATGCGATTGACCGCTGTTGTCGGTAGTTTTAACAAAAGGCTTGCCGATATCATGCAGAAGCATTGTCATACGAAGTATGGGATTCGGTTCAATTGTGCCGAGTGCAGTCAGGGTATGTTGCCACAAATCATACGAATGATGAATGTTGTTCTGATTGAAATTGAACATAACGGTAATTTCAGGGATAATAACAGCAATTGTTTCTCGGTAAGCGTCAAGAATTTTCACGGCATCCTGACCGCAGATGAGCTTTAAAAATTCCGAAATCACACGCTCTGTTGCAATGTTTTTTAGCAAGTCTGCATTTTTAAATATAGACTTTGATGTGTTCTCTTCAATTGAAAATCCGTAAACAGAGGCAAAGCGTAATGCCCGCAAGATTCGCAGAGCATCCTCATTAAAGCGTGTATCGGGATTTCCGACACAACGGATAATTTTATCTTTAAGGTCATTTTTACCGCCGTATGGATCGACAAGACCGTATTCAGCGTTATATGCCATTGCATTTACCGTAAAGTCACGGCGTTGCAAATCTTCGTTTATGTTTCGTGTAAAGCTTACGCTGTCCGGATGACGGTTATCGGAATAATCACCGTCAATACGGTAGGTTGTGATTTCATAGACTTCACCGCCGCATACAACGGAAATTGTGCCGTGTTTGATACCTGTATCAAAAGTATGATAAGCCTCAAAGCATTTTTTTGTCTGCTCGGGCAAAGCGTTTGTACAAATATCTGTATCATGCGGAGTCAATCCGAGAAGATAATCACGAACACAACCGCCTACTATAAAAGCCTCATAGCCTTGATTATTCAGTTGTCTGATTAATTTTTCAGCGTTTTTGTTTATTTGCATTTCTTTTTGCAGTCAGTTTAAGATGACTTTCCTTTTTGAATTTTTCTATATAGTGCTGTGCTATATTGTAGAATATATTAAATACAACAAATGTGCCTACAGCAAAGATTACAAGCAATATGATGTTTTCAAATGTAAGCGGTGCAAGTGAGAACAATCCGCCGAAGAAGATTGAACCGATTATTATTCCTGCGGAACATCCGATGACCATAACGGCTCTGAGCGGATTGAACGGGATTGATAATCTGATTACAAGCAGCATACATGAAAATGCAGTAAGATATACGCAGAGAGTTGAAAACTGTGCCTGTGGCATATCTGTCATATACTTTAAAATTGCGAGTAATATTGTATCTGCCGAAATACAAAAAGCTGTTGGGAGTGATCTTGCTATTATATTTACGGTGAAATTACCTTTTACTATATCTTTATTCGGTTGAAGTGCGAGAACAAATGAAGGCAATCCAACCGTTAATGCACCGACAAGCGTAAGCTGTATCGGTTCAAAGGGATAACCTGTGCGAAAGAATATGAAGAAAATTGAGAGTATAACCGAATAAATCGTCTTAACAAGATAGAGTGCAGAGCTTCGTTCAAGGTTATTGATTGTTCGTCTGCCCTCTGCCACAACGCTTGGCATTGCGCCAAAGTCATTATTGACAAGTACAAGCTGTGACACATTTCGTGCGGCATCACTGCCCGACGCCATAGCTACGGAGCAATCTGCCTCTTTGAGTGCGAGAACATCATTTACTCCGTCACCTGTCATAGCAACCGAATGTCCGTGCTTTTTAAGGGCAACCACAAGCTTTTTCTTTTGAGCCGGAGTTACTCTGCCAAACACATTACAACGCTCTGCCGCATCTTCAAGCTCTTTATCTGTTGTCACGGTTGACATATCGATTGCATTTTCTGCACCCTCAATTCCTGTGTCAAGCGCAATATTTTTAACAGTTTTAACGCTGTCGCCTGAAATTACCTTTAAGGTGACACCCTGTTCCTTAAAATATTTTACCGTTTCATTTACATTATCACGAAGTTTATCCTTGATAAGAATGAGTGCAAGCGGTTTTAAATCATCAGGCAATGAGTCTTTGTCCGGTTCACTATCGCTTTCGGCAAGAACAAGGATTCTGACGGTTTGATTTATCTTTTCAATCTCAGAATACACCTCGGAATACTTTTCTCTGCTTTTTAAAATACATTCAGTCGCACCGACTATGTAGGTCTTGCCGTTTTCAAATGTACCGCCCGACCATTTTGTTTCGGAGGAAAAATCGCAGAATTTACTGCACTCATACGGTGAAACGGAATCCGAATAGTCACGCAGTGCATACAAAGTTGCATTTAGTTCATCGGACGCTTTTACAATTGAAGAAAGTGCTTTCTTGATTTTATTTTCATCAGCCCCAAACGGAATAACACCTGTTACCGTCATTTCGTCTGTTGTAAGCGTTCCCGTTTTATCAAGACAAAGCACCTCAACTCTTGCAAGTGTTTCAATGCAATACATTTCTTGTACAAGAACCTTTTTGGATGAAAGCCTGATAATTGATACTGCAAGAACAGAGCTTGTAAGAAGAATCATTCCCTTTGGAATCATACCGACAAGCGACGCAACAGTGCTGATTACAGCAGACTGCAATGTTGCATCGGGCAGGGTAAATTGTCGAATAAAAAATGCAATGCCTATTGGGAAAAGTACAAATGTACAGATTTTGATAATGAAATTGAATGACTCCATAATCTGAGAATTTACTTTTTTAATATATTTGGCTTCGTTATTTATCTTTGCGGCATAGCAATCGGCTCCGACCTTTACAGCCTGAGCATAGCATTTTCCTGCCGCAATAAAACTGCCTGAAAGAAGTTCATCTCCGACATTTTTTTCAATGAGATTTGATTCTCCTGTAAGCAAGCTTTCGTTGACTCTGCAGTTGCCGTCGCATACAATGCAGTCGGCAGGAATCTGGCTTCCTCTTGAAAGCACAAGAATATCGTCAAGAACAATCTCATCTTTACTTATTTCTGCAATTTTACCGTTTCTGAGAACATTGATTTTTTTCTCAGACAAAATAGTCAGCTTGTCAACGCTTATTTTGGAACGAATTTCCTGAACTATACCTATAATTATATTTGCGATAACAACACCGATAAAAAGCATATTCTTGTGTGAACCCACAAAAATCAATGCCGCAAGCAAAATTACATTTATAAGATTGAAAAGCGTAAAAATGTTATCACAAAATATTCTTTTGATTGATTTGGTTTTAATATTAGTTGAAATATTTACTTTTCCTTCATCTATACGCTTTTGAACTTCGGAATCGGTAAGACCGACAAGGTTAGAATTTATGTTTTCCATATATACCTCATAATAAGAAAATGATATAATTTCAGAAAATAATTTACAATGCACGGCTGTTTATCGCCTTTTCGGAAAATTCTCTGCCAGTAACATTTTTAATATTTTCATCAAAGCACTAATCTATATTATAAATGCAAATCATAATAAAGTCAACGGAAAGAAGGTGAATTTTTTGCGAAAATTTAAAGAAATTATATCAGTTGCCCTGATTTTCACATTATTATTTACTGTTTCGACTTTTTCGCCTTATGCCGCTGATGATAAAAATGAGGTTTACATTGGCGGTGAGGCTTTCGGAGTTAAATTTTATGCTAACGGAGCAATGATAATCAAGCTTGAAAGCTACTACGACGGTGAAAAATATGTTTGCCCCGCAAAAGACGGCGGACTTAAAGTAAACGATATTATAAAGAAAGTAAATAATACAAAAATCAGCACAAATGAAGAATTAAAGTCTGAAATTGAAAAATCAAATGGCAATGAAATTACTGTTGAAATTGATAGAAACGGCAAAACCGAAAACAAAACCGTTTTGCCGATTAAAAATACCGTGGGAGTATATCTCCTCGGTGCGTGGGTTCGTGACAGTTGTGCAGGCATCGGGACTATGACCTATTATGATGACAGCAATAATTATTTTGCCGCACTCGGTCATGGAATATGCGACTGTGACACGGCTGCTTTGTTACCGTTAAAATCAGGAGAAGCTGTTCGGGCTGAAATCAGCGGAATTGAAAAAAGCGTCTGCGGAAAAGCCGGCAGTTTCTGCGGATATTTTACCGATGCTAAGTTTGGTAATTTGAGCGTAAACTCCCCTTTAGGAATTTTCGGAGATTTAACGAGTGAAAATTATAAAAGAAACAAGAAATATCTGATTGCAAATGACGATGAGGTAAAAACAGGAAAGGCTGTTATGGTAACAACGCCTGTCGGAGATACGCCACAGGAATATGATATTGAAATCAAAAGAATATGCAACCGTGATATGACATCAAATGAAAATTTTGTCATAAAAATAACCGACAGCAGATTGCTCGAAAATTGCGGCGGTATTGTACAGGGTATGAGCGGCAGTCCGATAGTTCAAAACGGCAAAATTATTGGCGCTGTTACCCATGTTTTTCTGAATAATCCCAAAGAGGGTTACGGTGTGTTTGCACAATATATGGCAAATCGCTACAATAATCAACACTAAATATATGATGGTTTGTTCATTTTGATTTAGTAACGCAAATTATAAAACTTTTTTCTCAATTTTTCAAAAAAGTTTTATGGAAGGTATTGCCAACTTTACCATTTTGTGGTAATATTAGTACAACAAAAATTACTGGGGGAAATCACAATGAACAACAAAATAAAACTAATCGTAACCGATGACGCTTCCGAATTTACGCAGGAAAATCTTAATATCTTACAGAGTAAGAATATTTCCGTTATTTTCTGCGCAAAAGACGGAGAAGAATTGTGCGATAAAATTAAAAGAGAAAGCCCTGATGTTGTACTGATGGATTCATTTATGACAAGGCTTGACGCAATCGGTGTTATGAGAAGCATTACACGAGAAAGCACGAAAGTGCCTGTGTTTATGGTGTATTCGTCATTCCACAGCACTGTTCTTGAGCGTGAAATTATGAATTCGGGCGCATCGTATTTTGTGTTGAAGCCGTATAACATTTCCGAATTAAGCACCATTATCAGCGATTTGTCGGATTTGAGCAAGAAAAACAATTTTGGCAAAGGCAGAGTTATTGACGCTTTCGGAATTGAAATGAAAGTGACCGATATTCTCCATGAAATAGGAGTTCCGGCTCACATCAAAGGCTATCACTATCTGCGTGATTCAATCATTATGTCTGTTGAGCATCCTGAAATTATCAATGCCGTGACAAAACAGCTCTATCCGTCGGTTGCCAAAAAGTACGAAACAACTTCTTCACGGGTTGAAAGAGCTATAAGACACGCAATTGAGGTTGCATGGGATCGAGGGGACATTGATGTTCTGAACTCATATTTCGGATATACAATTCACAACGACAGAGGTAAGCCCACAAACAGCGAATTTATTGCCATGATTTCTGACAAATTAAGACTGCAGATTAAAAATGCAGGCTAAAAAAAGAGCCGCTCGTAATGAGTGGCTCTTAATATATTATTTAGTTTTGCCGATATCGTGTCTGTAATGAGCGCCTTCAAAGGAAATTTTTTCTACTGCGGCATATGCCTTTTCGAGTGCCTCATCAAGTGTATCCGCTGTCGCAGTAACACCGAGAACTCGACCGCCGTTTGTATAGAACTTTCCGTTTTCGTACTTAGTGCCGGCATGATAAACGATTGCACCATCGACACCGCCGTTATCATTAAGACCGAACATCTCTATACCCTTTTTGTATGAAACAGGATATCCGCCGCTTGCCATAACAACACAAGCCGCAGCACCGTTGTCCCATTCAATGTCAAGATCGGAAAGCTTTTCATCAATAACAGCCTCGCAGATATCTACAAGGTCAGTTTTAAGTCTTGGAAGAACAACCTGAGCCTCAGGATCGCCGAAACGCGCATTGTATTCAATAACCTTTGGACCGTTCGGTGTAATCATAAGTCCAAAGTACAGACAACCCTTAAAAGTTCTGCCCTCTTTATTCATCGCCTCAATTGTAGGAATAAAGATTGTATCCATACATTCCTTGGCAATCGCATCTGTATAATACGGGTTCGGGCTGATTGTGCCCATACCGCCTGTGTTAAGACCTTCGTCATTATCAAAAGCACGCTTGTGGTCTTTTGAGCTGACCATAGGTTTTACACACTTGCCGTCTGTAAATGCAAGAACAGAAACCTCGGGACCTGTAAGAAACTCTTCGATAACGATGTTGTTACCTGAGTCGCCAAACTTCTTGTCCTCCATAATTTCTTTGACTGCTTCAATTGCCTCATCAACAGATTGAGCAATAATTACGCCCTTGCCGAGTGCAAGACCGTCAGCCTTTACAACAACGGGAGCGGTATTTTCGTTCTTTATATAGTCAATTGCTTTCTGAGCGTCATTGAATACTTCATACTTTGCAGTAGGTATGCCGTATTTCTTCATAAGATTTTTTGAGAAAACCTTTGACGCCTCAATAATAGCGGCATTTGCATTAGGACCGAATGCTCTGATTCCAGCCTCCTGCATAGCGTCAACCATACCGTCAGCAAGCGGATCATCAGGAGCTACAAAAACGAGGTCAATCGCATTGTCCTTTGCAAACTTAACCATATTTTCTTTATCCATAACTCCGATATTAACAAGCTCGGCATCTCTTGAAATACCGCCGTTGCCGGGAGCGCAATAAAGCTTTGTGCATTTAGGACTTTCAAGAAGCTTTTTAATTAAAGCGTGCTCTCTGCCGCCCGAACCAATCATTAAAATTTTCATAACCGCACCTCTATCAGTGATGGAAAAGACGAATACCAGTAAATGACATTGTCATATTGTACTTATTGCAAGTTTCAATAACATTATCATCACGAATTGAACCGCCAGGCTGTGCAACAAATTTAACACCTGAACGCTTTGCTCTTTCAATGTTGTCACCGAATGGGAAGAATGCGTCAGAACCGAGTGAAACACCGTCAAATGTTGCAAGCCAAGCCTTTTTCTCTTCCTTTGTAAGAGGTTCGGGCTTAGTTTTGAAGAACTGCTGCCATATACCGTCAGCAAGCACATCCTCATAATCATCAGAGATGTAAACATCAATAGTGTTATCTCTGTCAGGACGGCGGATGTTGTCAACAAACGGAAGGTTCATAACCTTCGGATGCTGTCTGAGATACCAGATATCAGCCTTATTGCCTGCAAGTCTTGTGCAGTGAATTCTTGACTGCTGACCTGCACCTACACCGATTGCCTGACCGCCCTTTGCGTAGCAAACAGAATTAGACTGAGTATATTTAAGAGTAATAAGAGCAACAAGAAGGTCACGCTTAGCTTCCTCTGTAAAATTCTTATTATCTGTTACAATGTTCTGAAGGAGCATTTCTTCGTCAATTTTGAGTTCATTTCTGCCCTGTTCAAATGTAACGCCGAAAACATCCTTATGCTCAATAGGAGCAGGAACATAGTTCGGGTCGATTTTTACGACATTATAGTTGCCTTTCTTTTTTGACTTGAGGACTTCAAGAGCCTCGGGAGTATAGTCAGGAGCAATAATACCGTCAGAAACCTCTCTCTTGAGGAGGATTGCAGTCTGAACATCGCAAGTATCGGAAAGAGCCACCCAGTCACCGTATGACGACATTCTGTCTGCACCTCTTGCCATTGCATATGCGCTTGCAATCGGAGAAAGTTCAAGGTCATCTACAAAGTAGATTTTCTTGAGTGTGTCAGAAAGCTCTGTTGCAACTGCCGCACCGGCAGGACTTACATGCTTGAATGATGCAGCTGCAGGAAGACCTGTTGCCGCTTTGAGTTCCTTTACGAGCTGCCATGAGTTAAATGCATCAAGAAAGTTGATGTAACCGGGTTTGCCATTGAGAACCTCAACAGGAAGATCTTTGCCGTCCTGCATGAAAATTCTCGAAGGCTTCTGATTCGGGTTACAGCCGTATTTTAAAGCAAGTTCGTTCATTGGATTCATCCTTTCCGAAAAATAAATTAGTTATTTTTATTGATAATTCTTGACTCTGCCTTATTTGAAGCAATGTCAATATAGCGTACAAAAAGTGAAACCTTGTTATCCTCATTGAGAGAATTCCAGATTTTCTCGGCAAATGTGTCAATATCATCGTTACCGATTTCTACGAGTGTAGGTTCACCCTCAAAGCTCGGAAGCGGATTGCCGTCACTCATATATGTGTGAATGAATCTGCCAAGACCGTTTATCGGCTTGTCATATGTAAATGTGTATCTTTCGCAACAATCGGGATTGCCGTCTGCACTTTTGAGAATTGACATTGCATAGTTCATCTTGCCGTTTTCACACTCAACGATACCTGAAATTCGTGGAGTGTAGTTAGGACCGTCAGGCTCAAATTCTCTTGTTGTGAGTGACTGTTCAAATGTCTGACCTTCATTCATAAGGTCATAAACAGTATCTGTCTGGTCACCGTTAGTAACGATAGTTTTGTTGCCGAGAACTCTTACGGGAGAATAGATGATAAGTGACGGATCAACAAGCTTTGACGGATCAAAAGCCTGAGTTTTGATGCCGTCCTCGGTTTCTGCAAACACTCTGTTTCTGCTGTTTTCGCTTCTGCCCATAATGAAGTATGCAATAACAGCCTTTGAGCCGTCTGCACTTTTGCCGATTACAATGCCTCTGCCCGGATATGAAGTTGAAGCAATGTCATTGTAAAGTGATACAGGTTTCATATTTTTCCTCCGTTAGTCAAGAATTTCGGTTTTATTGTCTTTTACTATAATTTTATCTTCGCAGAAAAGCGAAACCGCCCTTGGAAGAATCTTCCATTCAGCCTGTTCCATAACTCTTTTCTGAAGAATTTCGGGTGTGTCACCGTTCTGAATTTCAACGGCTTTCTGAATGATAATGGGACCGCCGTCGCACACTTCGTTTACAAAATGTGCGGTAGCACCAGTTACCTTGACGCCTCTGTTAAGAGCCTCCTCATGAACTCTGAGTCCGTAATAACCCTCGCCGCAGAATGACGGAATAAGCGACGGATGGATATTGATTATTCTGTTTTCAAAAGCAGAAATAAACTGCTTCCCGAGAATAGTCATAAATCCCGCAAGAACAACAAGGTCAACATCCTTGGATTTCAAAAGCTCGGTCACAGCAGAATCATACTCATCAAATTCGGCATAGTCTTTTCTCCTGATAACCTCAGTTGCAATCGAATTGTTTTTTGCTCTTTCAAGTGCATAAGCGTTTGGATTTGAGGACACAACAAGAGAGATTTTTCCGTTTTTAATCTCTCCCCTGTTCTGAGCGTCAATAAGTGCCTGAAGATTTGTGCCGCCGCCCGACACAAGAACTGCAATATTTTTCATTATTCAAACACTACTCCGTCATTACCGCTGATTACTTCACCGAGTACAACAGCGTCTTCACCGTTAGCCGCAAGAACCTCAAGAGCCTTGTCTGCATCCTCCTTGGCAACGGCGATTATCATACCTACACCCATATTGAATGTGTTGAACATATCGTGCTCGGGGATATTACCTACTCTCTGCATAAGCTTGAAAATAGGAAGAACAGGAATATTGTCCTTTTTGATTTTGGCTGAAAGACCATCTGTAAGCATACGGGGAATGTTTTCATAAAAACCGCCGCCCGTGATGTGTGATACAGCCTTTACATCAACCTTATCCATAAGAGCGAGAAGAGGTTTTACATAAATTTTTGTTGGAGTGAGCAATGTTTCACCGAGAGTTTTGTCAAGCTCAGGATACTCGGCATTGATTGTTTCCTCGTTGATATCAAAGATTTTTCTGACAAGAGAAAAACCGTTTGAGTGAACACCCGAAGAACGGAGTCCTAAAAGTACATCACCCTCGCAAAGCTTTGAACCGTCAATCATCTTTGGCTTGTCTGCAATACCAACGCTGAAACCTGCAACATCATATTCATCAACAGGCATAAGACCCGGATGCTCTGCAGTTTCACCGCCGATAAGAGCACAACCGGACTGAACACAGCCTTCTGCAATACCTGATACAATTTCAGCTACCTTTTCGGGATAGTTCTTGCCGATTGCGATATAATCGAGGAAGAAAAGAGGTTTTGCTCCACAGCAAATTACATCGTTTACGCACATTGCAACTGCGTCAATACCGATTGTGTCATGCTTGTCAAGAAGAAAAGCAAGCTTGATTTTTGTACCTACACCGTCAGTACCGCTGACAAGTACAGGCTCTTCCATATCTTTGAAATCAGGGGCAAAAAGTCCGCCGAAACCGCCGATGCCTGAAATAACACCGTCAATTTTTGTACGTGCCACATGCTTTTTCATAAGCTCTACAGACTTATAGCCTGCTGTTACATCAACACCTGCCGCTTTGTAGCTTTCGGAAAAGCTGTTGTTCATTGTAATCACTCCGTCACTTTCTGTTAATTTTTTTAGCGTATTTATCTACAAAGATTGTTCTCGGAATTTCAGCGTCGTAGCTGCCCGTGAAACAACCGTCACAGAATTCTATATTTGCACCCTCAGCAATTTTTCTGAGACTGTTTATACTGAGATAACCAAGTGAATCTGCACCGATATATTCACAGATTTCACTTGTTGTCAACTTGTTTGCAATAAGACTTTCTTTATCGTGAATATCCACACCAAAGTAGCACGGACATACAAACGGAGGTGAGCTGATGAGCATATGCACCTCGGCAGCTCCTGCCTCACGCATAAGACGAACAATATGCTTTGAGGTTTCACCTCTGACGATTGAGTCATCAATAATAACAACTCTCTTGCCTTTAACATTAGCCTTCAAAGCAGTAAGTCTTGTTCTGAGAAGTCTTTTCTTTTTATCTTTACCCGAGCCTACTGTTCTGCCGATATATTTATTTTTGACAAAACCTGTGCTGAACGGGATACCCGAAGCCTTTGCATAACCCTGTGCGGCAATAAGTCCCGAATCGGGAACACCGCACACCATATCTGCATCAATTGGGAACTCGTCATAAAGAAGTTCACCGGCTTTGAATCTTGCATTATGTACGCAGACACCATTGATTACGCTGTCCGGTCTTGCGATATAGACATATTCAAAAAGGCAGAAAGATGTTTTATCGGGCAAAAGCTTTAATTTGTAGCTGTGAAAGCCTTCTTCGTCAACTACTACCATTTCGCCCGGCTCAACATCACGGACAAATTCACCGCCGAGACTGTCGATAACACAGCTTTCGGAAGTGAAAATCCAGCTGTTTTTGAGTTTGCCGATACAGAGCGGACGGAACCCGTGCATATCACGAAAGCCGATAAGACGGCTCGGTGCGCAAATTACAGTTGAGTAAGCGCCCTTGAGCTTTCTCATTGAAGAAAGAACAGCATCTTCAAGCGTGTCTGTTACACATCTTTCGGTTGCAATAACATAAGCCATAATTTCAGCATTAGAATTGGACTGAAAAACAGCACCGCCTGTTTCAAGCTCCTGCCTTATTTCATTGAAGTTTGTAATTGAGCCGTTGCTTGCAATACCGATTGAACCCTGAATATATCGCATAACAAGCGGCTGGTTAGATGCACGGTCGAGTGATTCCGATGAAGTATAACGGACATGACCGACTGCAATCTTACCGTTTGGAAGTTTTTCAAGTGCTTTGGGTGTAAAAATCTCGGACACCATACCGAGTTCCTTGACAGTTGTAAATTCACCGTCTTTATTCACGGTTATACCTGCGCTCTGCTGTCCCCTGTGCTGAAGGCTGTAGAGTGCGTCATTTGCGGCGGCAACAACATCGATATCGTCATCATTACGGTAAATACCGAACACACCGCACTCGTCATTTACCTTGTCAAGTTTTGTGTCAATATCTACATAGTTCTTAATCAAAGCTCTGCCACCTTAGCCTGCATTGCCCTATCTTTTTCGGCAACGCCTTTTTCCATATCAGCTTTCATATTTTCAAGCTTCTCTGCAAGAGAATCGTCGGAAAGTGCGAGCATTTCAACGGCAAGAATTGCAGCGTTAGCCGCACCGTCAACTGCTACTGTTGCAACCGGAATTCCTGTAGGCATCATAACTGTTGCGAGAAGAGCATCCATACCGTCAAGTTGAGCCGACTTGCATGGGATTCCTATCACAGGAAGGGTTGTTTTTGCCGCAAGAACACCTGCGAGATGTGCCGCCATACCTGCTGCGGCAATGATTACGCCAAAACCGTTCTTTTTAGCCTCTGCCGAAAACTTAATTGCCGCATCGGGAGTACGGTGTGCGCTCATTACATGAACCTCATACTCTACGCCAAATTCTTTGAGTTTACTGACAGCCTTTGATACTACGGGGAAATCACTGTCGGAGCCCATAATAATTGCAACCTTTTTCATAATTACTCATAGCCTTTCCGCCCACTTGATAAATTGCCGCAAAAACCGTGCCGTGGGCAGACAAAGTCAGGACAAATATGCCAATTTATGCTTTGAATCGACATAAATAAAGCATTACTAATTAATTATATAAAAAAATCGGTTAAAATTCAA
>ERZ773146.775-NODE-775-length-23575-cov-50.884481_pt1 | contig 23575 bp, 16 predicted proteins | sample MGYA00580847_ERZ773146 | MGnify/ENA primary metagenome ERZ773146 (study PRJEB29015, sample SAMEA2737830) | human gut metagenome | biome: human gut; feature: human-associated habitat; material: faeces | place: China | collected 2012 ...
CGCCGGAAAGCTGGCTGGGGTAGTAGTCGGCGCGGTCATCCATGCCGACCTTGACCAGCGCGGCGCGGGCGATCTCCTCGGCCCGGCGGCGCGGCATTTTGCGTGCGATGATAAGCCCCTCGGTCACGTTTTGCAGCGCGGTTTTGTTGGCAAACAGGTTGTAGCTTTGAAAGACAAACCCCGTGCGGCGGCGCAGGGCGTTGGCCTCGGCGTGGGTGACGCGGGCCAGGTCTACGCGCTGGTCGTCAAACAGCATCGTGCCGCCGTCGGACTTTTCCAAAAAGTTCAGGCAGCGCAGCATCGTTGTTTTTCCGCTGCCGCTGGGGCCTAAAATGGCGACGACGTCGCCCTTGTTCACGTCCAGATCGATGCTCTTGAGCACCTGCAAATCGCCAAAGGACTTGCGCAGATTTCTGATTTGCAGCATAGTTCAGCTCCTTTGCGCACCCTTGCTGTTGAGGTACCGCTCGCCGACGGCCTGCAGGCGGGTCAGCACGGTGCAGAACAGCAGGTAAACCAGACCAACCTCAATGTAGAGGGCCAGCGGCTCATAGGTGCGGGCCACAATGCGCTGGGTCGTCATGAACATTTCGGTCACGGTGATGTTCGCGGCCAGCGAGGTATCCTTGACCATGGCGATCAGCGTACTGGCCAGCGTGGGGAAGGCCGTGCGCAGCGCCTGCGGCAGGATGATGCGGCGGATGATCTGTAAGTAGCTCATGCCGACGCACTGCCCCGCCTCCATCTGGCCTTTAGGCACGGATTCCAGCGCAGCGCGGATGGTCTCGGCGCAGTACGCGCCCTCGTTGATGGAAAACACGAGCACCGCCGCGGGGAACGGCTCAATCAGGATGCCGACGCCGGGCAGGCCGTAGAACACAACGAACAGCTGCACCAGCACGGGCGTGCCGCGGATGACCCAGATATAAAACCGGGCCAGCCGCTGCAAAACGGGCACATGGGCAAACTGCACCAGCGCGACCGCCACCGCGATGATAAGCGCCAGCGTGAACGAGATGGCGGTCAGCGGGATGGTGACGGTCAGGCCGGGCAGCAATATTTTACCAAAGGAATCCACAAGGATTCCCCACAGGCGTTCGGACATGAGGCGGGACTCTCCTTTTTTTGGTTGGGGTTGCGGGAATATTTCCCACTAAAACGGTATGCTATGAGATTGTAGCACACTTTGCCGGATTTTGCAAGAGTGAAATTTGAAGTGAAGTTTAAGGTTGGAGCAGCGTGTCGAAACGCTCTTGTAGGGGCGAGCATTGCTCGCCCGTGCCCGTTTGCCTTGTATGAAAACTGTCCCGGAAATTGTGTTGCGGCGGTAAGCTGACGGGCGACCCATGGTCGCCCCTACACACGCAATAAGGCAGGGATGCAATTTTTCGACAGTCCGGCCTCCCTTGTCAAAGGGAGGCTTTTACCCTGCGGGGTGAGGGTGGGGGGATAGCACGGAAGGTTTGCTGTGGCCGCAAGCGGGCACGGCGGCCAGAGGGCTGGCCGCCCTACGTTCCCCTTTTTCGGTAGGATGTAGGGCGGGGTGCCCCCACCCCGCCGAAGTTGGCGGCAGGCAGAATGCAACGGGATTGGCAGACCGTAGGGGCGGATTCCATATCCGCCCGTGGGAGTGTCCGCAGTGGAAATGGAATGGAGTGAAACCCCAACAAAAACACAAAAAATCCCACCGCCGGGTGGCGGTGGGATAAAATCAAGAAAATGATTTAAGAAGCAGCTTTAACACCATAGTTACCAGAAGTATAATCATAACTGGCCGCATCGGTCAGGCCGTTCTTCTCATAAACGCAAATATACTTACCCTGCTTAACTTCAACTTTGGTTATAACACCGTCAGTTGCAGTACCAGTGAGCTTAACGCTCTTGATGTCGTTAATATACTCATTAGCGCTATCAGTAATCTCTGCCAGCTTGCAAGCAGCTTTACCAATATCAGTCGTATTTGCTTCAGCGGTATCAGCCAAAGTAACTGCGGTGCCCTTGCCGTATGCCTCAGAATACTCAGTTTGAGCAGCCATGACAACACTGCGGGTAGTAGCGACAACCTTCTCGTAGTTTGCCTTGTCGATGTAGCCTGTCAGGGCCGGAACCAGCAGGGCGGCCAGGATTGCCAGGATGACCAGAACAACGATGAGCTCAACCAGGGTGAAGCCCTTCTTGTTCTTCATTTTGCGCATTTTCTCGAACATGATAAATTCCTCCAATAAATTCAGTAAGGACATCGTGCGTCCTCATTTGTGAAAATATAATATCACATAATCTGCCAAATTTCAACAGCCTTATGTAAAAACAGCAAAAAACATTTTTTTGCTTCTATTTTCGATTTCCCACCGTTTTGCCTGTTGTATTCCAACCGCCTTGCCGTGGCTGCACCTCTGCCGCCGCGCAAAATTCTATACATATTACCGTCATTTTTAAAAATCAGCTGTGCCGTCGCGCCAAAAGCCGCAGTAAAAACTGCCGCAATTGAAACCGCACATATATTGCGTTCATTTTATCTGCGCTGTCTCTGCAAGTGTGGGCGGCGGGGCGCATCGCGCATGGATTTCCGCGTATACAGGCCAATTTTACAGGCGGGCAATTTTTGTGCTATTTTGCATTTTTCCGTGTTCTCTCTCCCCTGCCCGGCTGCAGGGGCGCTCTTTTGTGAAAACACCGCAAATTCCGGTGCAAAAGTGTGGTATACTGCAAGATTTTGTGCTATACTGGATAAAAATCAATACAGCCGGGCCGCACCCGGCACAAAAGGGGCCACACATGAAAAACACCACCGAGGAAAAACGCGAGGCCATCCCCAACAGCGTCAGCCGGATGCTGCTGGCGGGCATCGGCGTACTTTTGCAGGTTTTATGGATCTTCTGGCTTGCCCTCAAGCTGAACGACTACTCCACCGCCATTCAGGTATGCACGTCGGTACTGACATTTTTGATTACGCTGCGTATATATGGGCTGCATATCAACTCCGCGTATAAAATTTCGTGGATCATTCTGATTTTGCTGTTTCCCATCTTCGGTCTGACCATCTATCTGCTGTTTGGCCGCAGCGGGGCCGTCAGCGTCATGCGCCGCCGTTTCGGCAAAAATATGACGATGCTGCGCCGGTATCACGCACCCATTTTGCAGCAGCGCCGCGCCCTGCCCTACCCGGACCGCATCACCCGCAACCACGCCCGCTACTTGCAGGACCGCGCGGGCTACCCCGCCTATGACAACACCGATGTGACGTTCTACGGCGACACCTGCGAGGCGCTGGAGGCCCAGAAAACAGCCCTGCGCAGCGCGGAAAAGTTTATTTTCATGGAATACCACGCCATTGAGGACGCCTCCGCCTGGCAGGAGCTGGAGGATATTCTGGCCGAGCGCGCCGCCCACGGCGTGGAGGTGCGCGTATTTTACGACGACGTGGGCAGCATCGGGTTTATCAACAGCAAATTTGTCAAAAAGCTGGCGGCGCGCGGCATACAGTGCCGCCGGTTCAACCCGGTCATCCCGATTTTGAACGTCTTTATGAACAATCGCGACCACCGCAAAATCACCGTTGTGGACGGGCGCGTCGGCTTTACCGGCGGCTACAATCTGGCGGAGGAGTACTTCAACCGCACCCACCCTTACGGCCAGTGGAAGGACAGCGGCATCCGGCTGGAGGGCGACGCCGTGCGCGGCCTGACGCTGATTTTCTTAGAGCTGTGGGGCGCAACGCAGAAGGCAGCCCCCGAGGTCGAGCGCTATCTGCCCGATGTGCCCTACACCGCGCGGGAGAATGCCGTGGTGCTGCCCTACGCGGACAATCCGCTGGACGACGAGGCCACCGGCGAGAACGTCTACCTGAACATGATCCGCAGTGCGAAGGACTACGTCTACATTACAACGCCCTACCTTATTTTAAGTGACGAGATGCAGCGCACACTGCGGCTGGCCGCGTCCAGCGGCGTTGATGTGCGGATCATCACGCCGGGCATCCCGGACAAAAAGCTGATCTTCTCGGTCACGCGCAGCTATTACGCCAGCCTTGCCAAGAGCGGCGTGCGCATTTATGAGTACGCGCCCGGGTTCATCCACGCGAAGCAATGCGTAGCCGACGGCACGGAAGCCGTTGTAGGTACGATTAATTTTGACTTTCGCAGCCTGTACCTGCACTTTGAGAACGCCTGCTGGTTCTGCGGCTGCAGCGCCGTGGCCGATGTGCGCCGTGATTTTGACGCGCTGTTCCCCGTCTGCCGCGAGGTCACGCAGGAGTACGCCGACACCCGCAGCCTGGCCGTGCGCGGCTGGGACTGCGTGCTGCGGCTGTTCAGCCCGCTGATGTGACGGGCTGTGCGCCGGGCGCGGCAAGTGGAATTTTCCCAAAGAAATCTGTACTATTCCACGTTGCAAACCGCCGCTGCGCGCCGTACAATAAAGACAAAATCCGGGCTGTCGAAAAATGCGTTGCTGCGGTAAGTTGACGGGCGACCCATGGTCGCCACTACATAAGCAAGAAGGCAAGAATGCAATTTTTTGACGGTCTGAAAATCATCCTGTGAGGTGCATACCAATGGAGCATATAGCATGGAAGGGCCGCATCAAGCCCGGCTGCAAAGCGGAATATCAGCGCCGCCACGCGGAGATCTGGCCCGAGATGGTCGAGGTGCTGAAGGCTGCGGGCATCTGCAACTACAGCATCTTCTACTGTAACGACGAGCTGTTCGGCTACTATGAGTGCGCGAAGGGCGTTGCCTACGCCGAGAAGGTACAGGCCGAAAGCCCCGTTGTGGACCGCTGGAACGACTACATGAAGGATATTCTGGAGCTGGAAATGGACCCCGTGACCGGCGCCCAGCCCAAGCTGGAGCAGGTGTTCCGCTTGGATTAAACGCGCATAAGACAGCAAAGCCGCCCGTGTCAGGCTGACACGGGCGGCTTGTGTTTTTATGGGCAGGTGCAGCGCAGGCGGTGTTGCCTTTAGGGTATTTACAACACGATGCGGAACGCGACGCGGTGCTCCCCTTCCCCGCTGACGCGGTAAGGCTCCTCCACATCGGTGCCCCAGCTGTCGATGCCGCCGACGCCGCGGGCTGCGCCCAGGATCGTCACGCTCGTGCGGCCCGTGGCGGGCAGCTCGGTGATGTGCTGGGCGGCCTCGATCTCCTGCGCAGTGTTGGGCAGTGCGCTGAAGGCAAACGGCGCGTCGGCCTGTTCAATCGTCAGCGCAGCCGCCGTCTGACCGCAGACGTTGTGCTGCTCCAGCGTGAACTGACGGGTGCCCACATGCAGGCCGCAGTCCTGCGGGACGAGGGCCGGCTCAATGTGCGGCACCTCCTCATGGCAGCCAAAGACGCCGCCCTTGCAGCGATCCGGGTAGGTCTCGCCCGAAAGGCCGGTCCAGAGCGTGCGGGCCACGGGGGCAAACGTCTGGAATTTAACGCCGAAGCAGGGCAGCTCGGGCGCACCGGGCACGCCATGATAGACGGCCTCGACCAGCAGCGTGCCCTGCGGCTCCACGGTGTAGGTCAGCTCGGCCTTAGCGCCAGGCACGGTGGGCACACCGTAGGTATAGCGCACCTGCACACCGTCGGCGGATTTCCGCAAGACCACAAAGCCGAGGTTCTGCAGGTAGACATCCGCCGCCAGCCAGGCCGCCGCTTTCTGCGGGAAGCCGCAGCCGCGGTCATTGTCGGTGGCGGCGCGCCAGAACGCCGGGCGCGGGGCGCGCCAGAGCCACTCGCTGCCGTTGACGGTCAGCGACGACGGCCCGGCCTCGCCCGCGGAAAAGAGAATTTCAAACCCGTCGCCCCTGACGCCGAGGTTGCCGTCGCCCTCGGTCACGGTCAACGTGCCGGGCTTGCGGGCGGCCTGTGCTTTGGCCGCGTCGCGGTCCGCCCGGGCGGCGGCTGCGGCGTTGCGGGCATCGTGGGCGGCGCGGCGGGCGGGGGTGTCGTACCAGTAGCGTACGTCCTGCATGGCGGGTTTCTCGGCACCGTCGGCGTAGACAATGCCGTTGCCGCTGAAGTTGTAATCGGTGTTGCGGTCCGCAAAGTCGCCGCCGTAGCCCAGCACGCTGCGGCCAAGCGCGTCGGTGTGCCGGAGCGCCTGGTCCATGTAGTCCCAGATGAAGCCGCCCTGGTACTGGTCGAACTCGTCGGCCAAGCGCACATAGCTCTCCATGCCGCCCAGCGAGTTGCCCATATCGTGCATGTACTCGCAGAGAATGAAGGGCTTCTTCGGGTGGGATTCAAGATACTCGCGAATTTCCCACGGCTTGGCGTACATCCGGCTTTCCATGTCGCTGATGGCGTCGAACGCGCGGCAGTGGAACACACCCTCATAATGCACGAGGCGTCCCGGGTCGTGGTCGTGGAAGAACTGCGACATGGCGAGAATATCCTCGCCCGCGTAGCTCTCATTGCCACAGGACCAGATCAGGACGGCGGCGTGGTTCTTGTCGCGTTCAAACATGCTGCGGGCGCGGTCCACGACGCAGTCCTTCCACTCGGGCAGGCTGCCGGGCACGTTCCAGCTCGGCTCCACCGCGCCGAGCTTCTGCCAGCTGCCGTGGCTTTCGAGGTTCGTCTCGTCGATCATGTAGATACCGTTCCGGTCACACAGGTCATACCACAGGCTCTGGTCGGGGTAGTGGCAGGTGCGCACGGCGTTGATGTTGTTCTTTTTGAACACGGCCATGGCGGCGTGCATGTCGTCGGCGCCGATGGCGCGGCCCCTGTCGGCGTTCCACTCGTGGCGATTGACGCCGTTGAACACGACACGTTCCCCGTTCAGGCACATGACGCCGTTTATCATCTCAAAGCGGCGGAAGCCGATGTCGTAGGGCACAACTTCCTGCAAAACGCCGTCGGCATCGCGCAGGGTCAGTACGGCGTGGTAGAGCACCGGCGCTGCATGGCTCCACGGCTGGATGCCCTCGATCTCGATCGTATCGCCCGCGGCGGGGCCCTCGTAGACGGCGTAGCCCTCGGGGTCGGTCACGACGAGGGCAGCCGACGCGCCGTCGGTCTCGCCGTCCAGCTTGACGAGGGGCGTCAGCAGGCCGGTGGTGTTGTCGGCGGCAAGGTCGGCCTTGAGCCAGATGTCGTTGATGTGGACCCTGGGCTTTGCGTACAGGTAGACTGAGCGGAAGATGCCCGAGAAACGGAAGAAGTCCTGATCCTCGATCCAGGCGGCGCTGCTGCGCTTGTAGACCTCGACGCAGAGGCGGTTGTTCTCGTCCCGAATATACGGTGTCAGGTCAAATTCAGACGGGGTGAAGCTGTCCTCGGCATAGCCGACGAACTGGCCGTTGCACCACAGGTACATAGCCTGCTCCACGCCCTGAAAGCTGACGCAGACGCGCTGGCCGCGCAGGGACTCGTCCAGATCAAACTCTTTGACATAGCTGCCCACGGGGTCATCGTTCCAATCGACCTGCGGCGGGCGCAGGCAGCTGCGGCCATCCCACGGGTAGAGGGTGTTGGTGTACTGCAGCTGACCGTAGCCCTGCAGCTCGATGTGCCCGGGCACGCGGATGGTGCCGAAGCCGGACAGGTCGGCGTCCGGCTGCCAGAAATCCGCCGGGCGGGCGGCAGGGTTGGCACTCCACGCAAAGCGCCATGCGCCGTCCAGTGACTGGCGCAGCGATGTCAGGCCGCTTTCGGCCTCGTCCAAGGTGCGGCAGCAGAGATGGTCAGAGTGTGCGTCCAGCCGGTTCACAGCAAAGACGGTGGGATCACTCAGCCAGCGAAGTTCAGGGGTCATAGGGATCTCTCCTTTACACAATCAGGTTCTTACCGACATTCTGCCACAGGGCGCGCGGGGTGTCAATGGAAAGTTTCACGCAGATATTTTCCGTATTTTTTGCATCTTTACGGGAATTGTGCTGTGTTTAACACTTCGCGGCAGGATTTTTTGAGATTTTCCGTTTTGTCTGGTGGCAGATTGTACGCTGCAGCACCAGATATAGCGGTGACGGCAGGATTTTTGCAGGGTGGGTTGTTATAGTCGGCACACCTGTGGCGCAAAAAAGCGCCGCACCTTTTTGCGGGGGCGGCGTTTTGGGGTCATACTTCTTCTGTCTCCGCCTCCGCGGCGGCGCGCAGACGCTGCCGCACGGGGCGCAGGGCCTCGGGCAGAGCCTCATCGGGCAGGTCGCTGATGCCCTCGGTGCTGCCACGGGCGGCGGCGGTCTCATAGAACCAGCATTTGTAGTCCAGGGTATCCATCGTCTGCTGCAATTCAGCCATGCGGGCCTCGAGCACGGTGCGCTGCTTGCGGAACAGCTCCAGCCGCCGGGCAATGGTCTCATCGCCCTGCATGGCCAGCTCGATGTATTCGCGGATGTCCTTGAGGGACATGCCGGTTTTTTTCAGGCACTCGATGATGCGCAGCCACTCGAAGTCCTTCTCCGTAAAAACGCGGATGCCGCCGGACGAGCGCCCGACGAAGGGCAGCAGCCCTTCCTTATCGTAATAGCGGATCGTCGATGCGGGCACGCCCAGCCGCCGCGCCATCTCCCCCACTGTATAGGCCATGTGTTTTCCTCCTATGACTTAAACCAAGGTTTAACCTGTGTATCAGTATAGGACAAAAGGGCGGCGTTGTCAAGGCGGGCGGGGTCACCCGCGGTATTTTCCCCTCATCCGCTGAACGGTTTCCTGTTCTTGCACACGCCGCGGGGCGTGCCGCCGCTCCCCTGCCCGCTTTTCTTTTATAGGGAAGGCTTTTTCTATTTTTTATTGACAAACGCGCGGTTTGTTTCTATCATGTTCATATAAGTAAGGGAGGGACCGCCACTATGCTGACCTATAATATGGACGTGGAGGAACGCAGCACCTGGCTGCGCGCCACCCCCGGCGCGGCAGCGCTGGCACAGCCGTTTTACTGCACCGAGGCCGGCAACTTTTATGGCCGCGCCCATTTTGCCACAGCCCGCACCGATAAGGAAAGCTATCTGCTGTTTTATACGCTGTCCGGCTCCGGTCTGATCGAGCAGAACGACCAGCGCGTGGAGCTGCCCGCCGGCAGCGCCCTGCTGTTGAACTGCCGCGCCCCGCAAAGCTACTGCACTGCCCCCGGGCAGGACCACTGGCACCACTACTGGGCGCATCTGGACGGCGCGGGCGTCGCCAATCTGGCCGAGGTACTGCAGCCGCAGGGGCGGCTGTCCCCCGTTACGGTCAGTCGGCTGGAGATGCAGCCGCTGTTTGAGTCACTGGCCACCGAGTGGGAGCACGGCGCTGCCGCACAGATCGAGATCTGCCTGGCCCTGCACCGGATGCTGGCCCTGATGGCCCGCCAGCTGCTGGCTGGGGACGAGAGCCGCTCCAACCGCACCTTGATCGAACAGGCCGCCGAGTACATCCGCCAGCACTATGCCGAGCCGCTGTCGCTGGACAGCCTGCTGGCCCAGACGCCGGTGAGCAAGAGCTGGTTCCTGCGGCTGTTCCGCCAGTACATGGGCACGACGCCCTACAATTTTTTGCTGTCCACGCGGATCACACGCGCCAAGGAGCTGCTGGTGCTGACGGATTTCTCCGTCTGCGAGATCGCGCACCAGGTCGGCTTTGGGGATGAGAGCAACTTCTCGACCCGCTTTACCGCCATGGTGGGCCAAAGCCCCCAGCAGTACCGCAAAAGTGCAATGAAGCCCGCGGAAAACTGAATAATGGGAAAGAAGGCATTTGTATGTTAAAAACCGAACGCATGGACCGTGTCCGTGCTGCCCTGCGCGCGCAGGGACTGACGCAGATGATCGTCTGCGACCCCAAGAGCGTGTGGTATCTGACCGGCGTCGCCGTGGAGCCCTATGAGCGTCTGCTGGCGCTCTACCTGCCCACCGAGGGCGAGCCGGTGCTGTTTTTGAACAGGCTGTTCAATGTGCCCGAGCCGCCGTGCAGGACCGTCTGGCACACCGACACGGACAAGCCCGTGGCGCAGATCGCCGAGGTCGTGGACGCGGGCAGGCCGCTGGGCATTGACAAGGAGTGGCCCGCTAAGTTTCTGATCCCGCTGATGGAGACTCACCCCGGTATGCAGGTCGTGCTGTCCAGCGACTGCGTGGACGACTGCCGCGCCTGCAAGGACGCCGAGGAGCAGACCCTTATGCGCGAGGCGTCCCGCATCAACGACGCGGTGAACGAGGCCGCAAAGCACTATATAAAGGCCGGCATGACCGAACGCGAGGTCGCCGAGTTTATCGACGCGCAGTTCCGTGCCCACGGCTGCGAGGGGCCGAGCTTTACGACGATCGTCTCCTTTGGTGCCAACGCCGCCGACCCGCACCATGAGCCGGACGACACCGTGTTAAAAGAGGGCGACTGCGTGCTGTTTGACATGGGCTGCGTGAAGAGCCGCTATTGCAGCGACATGACCCGCACCTGGTTCTGCGGCCAGCCCACTGAAAAGCAGGCCGCCGTGCACGATCTGGTGCGCCGCGCGAATGAGGCTGCCGAGGCGCTCATCAAGCCCGGCGTGCGCCTGTGTGAGCTGGATGCCGCCGCGCGCGACCTGATTACGGAAGCGGGCTACGGCGCGTATTTCAACCACCGTCTGGGGCATTTCATCGGCCAGACCGACCACGAGAAGGGCGACGTCAGCAGCGCGAACACCGCCGTAGCCAGACCCGGCATGATCTTTTCGATTGAGCCGGGCGTCTACCTGCCCGGCGAGTTCGGCGTCCGCGTGGAGGACCTCGTCCTGGTGACCGAGACCGGCTGCGAGGTGCTGAACAGGAACGATAAGCATTGGGATGTGGTGGGGAAATAACTGCCGCCATCCCTGCCTCCCCTTGAGGGGAGGTGGCCCCGCAGGGCCGGAAGGGTGGCTGGCAGCCGACCTATAAAAGGGTTGCTGCGGCCCACCCCTCACCGCCTGCGGGCGGAGCTCCCCTCATGGGGAGCCTAAAGAATTTCAGAGAGGTGTACGATTGAAAAAACATCTGTTCCGTATCATTGCCGTGCTGTCCGCCGCGGTCCTGCTGGCGGGCTGCGCGGCGTCGCGGCTGCGGCTGGGGGCTGCGGCTGCAGGCGGCGTGTACAATGCGTTTGGTACCGCCATGGCCGCCCAGAACAGCACCATCGAGGTCAAACAGACCGCCGGGTCCGCCGCCAACCTGCGGCTGCTGGCGGGCGGCTATTTACAGCTGGCCGTTGCCCAGTCCGACATGGCGCAGGATGCCTACGACGGCAACGGCGTCTTTGCCCATGAGAGCACCGAGCGCAGCTTCAGCGCCGTGGCCGCCCTGTATGAGGAGGCCGTGCAGGTCGTTGTCCGGGCCGACTCCGGCATTACGACGCTGGAGGAACTGCAGGGCTGCACGCTCAGCGTCGGCGAGGAGGAATCCGGCACCGAGCAGAACGCCTGGCAGGTGTTGGCCGCCTGCGGCCTGAACAACCGCCTGGTACACACTGTAAACCTGAACTACACCGACGCTGCCGCCCGGCTGGCCGACGGCACGATCGACGCGATGTTCATCACCGCCGGTCTGCACGCCGACGCGCTGGAGCAGCTGGCCGAGACCTGCGCCATCCGTCTGCTCTCCGTCGATGGGGGTGTCGGTGCGCGGCTGCTGGCGGCCTACCCGGCCTACCGCGCCTGCGTTATCCCCGCCGGGACCTACGCCGGTCAGGGTGAGGACGTCTGGACCGTCAGCGTGCAGGCGCTTCTGCTGGCGTCGAACGCGCTGTCCGACGAGACCGTCCAAAGGCTGACTGCCCGGTATTTTGACAGCGTGGACGCCGTGGCTGCCGCCGTACCGGTGCCGCTGGTGACTGACCCCGCCGTGGCCGCCGCGCAGAGCGTTATCCCCTACCACACCGGGGCCGCTGCGTACTACACCGCGCAGGGCATCACCCCCGCAGGGCCGGAGACGGGCGCGTCCCCTGAACAGGAGGCCGCCGCATGATCATCTCACTGGATATGTACCAGACGCTGTTTGCGGCGGTCTGCGTGCTGATGCTGGGCCGCTTTTTGAAGGCGCGCATCGGCTTTCTGGAAAAATTCTGCATTCCCGCGCCGGTCATCGGCGGCGTGCTGTTTGCCGTTTTCACCTGTCTCTGCTATGTGACCGGCATTGCCGAGTTTGAATTTGACGACATTTTAAAGGAAGTCTGCATGGTGTTCTTCTTCACCTCGGTAGGCTTTCAGGCCAACCTCAAGGTGCTGAAAAGCGGCGGCAAATCGCTGATCCTCTTCTTGGGGCTGGTCGTTGCGCTGATTTTGTGCCAGAACTTCCTCGCCGTCGGGCTGGCGGATCTGCTGGGCATCTCGCCGCTGATCGGTCTGTGCACCGGTTCCATCCCGATGGTCGGCGGCCACGGCACGGCGGGCGCGTTTGGCCCCGTCCTCGAGGACTTCGGCGTTGCGGGCGCGACCACGCTCTGCACGGCGGCGGCCACCTACGGCCTGATCGCGGGCAGTGTCATGGGCGGTCCGACGGGCCGTCTGCTCATTGAGCGCCGCAAGCTGCTGGACACCGTTGTGTCCGAGGACGACAGCCTGCTGGTAGAGGAAGAAATCAAGCACGAGCGCCACACCAGCATGTACCCGGCTGCTGTGTTCCAGCTGATTATCGCCATCGGCATCGGCACGTTCATCTCCAAGGCGCTGGCCATGACCGGGCTGACGTTCCCCATTTATATCGGCGCGATGATCGCCGCGGCGTGTATGCGCAACATCGGCGAATTCACCCACAAATTCACGACCCACATGGGCGAGATCAACGACATCGGCGGCATCAGCCTGTCACTGTTCCTGGGCATTGCCATGATCACGCTGAAGCTGTGGCAGCTGGCCGCGCTGGCGCTGCCGCTCATCATCCTGCTGGCGGGCCAGACGCTGCTGATTTTCCTGTTCACCTACTTTGTGATTTTCAACATCATGGGCCGCGACTATGACGCTGCGGTTATTGCAGCGGGCGTCTGCGGCTTTGGCATGGGCGCGACGCCCAACGCCATGGCCAACATGCAGGCCCTGTGCGAAAAGTATGCCCCGTCGGTCAAGGCGTATCTGCTGATCCCGCTGGTAGGCAGTCTGTTTGCGGACTTCCTCAACAGTCTGGTCATCACCTTCTTTATCAACTTTATCTAATTGGGAGGTCTTTCTGATGTTCCGCAAGCTGCGCGAGGCGCTGAAAAAGCAGCGCTACCGTGTCCACAGTGACGACGTTGCCCTGCCCGAGGTCCACACCGGCCAGGTCACCCACAGCGACGCCCCCGAGACCCCGGAGAAGCACAAGTCCATCAACTATGAAAACGTCGCCATCCCGGAGGTTCATATTCCAAAGAAGAAGCCCTGAAGACTTCTCCCCCCCTGGGGAGAAGGTGGCCCCGCAGGGCCGGATGAGGGGAGAGCTTGCCGCGGTTGCCCGCAAACGGGTTGCCACAGAGGGTTCGGCCCTCATCAGTCACCTTCGGTGACAGCTTCCCCCGATGGGGAAGCCTTTTTGTACAACAAAACGCCCCTGACCGAACGGTCAGGGGCGTTTTGCCCGTAATGTTAGTCGAGGAAGTTCTCGTTGAGGGTGACACCGAAGTCGTGGGCGATGGCGCGCAGGTCATCGTCGGTGATGGTCTGGCGGATCAGGCCGCCGCCCATGGACAGAACCTTGACGTAGATCTCAGCACTCTTTTCAATCGTGTGGGCGAGGCCGAAGGTAATGTCAAAGTCAGGGCCGGAGGCAAACAGGCCGTGCTGTGCCCAGATAGCGGCCTGATAGGTTTTCATCTTCTCGGAGGTTGCCATGGCAATGTCCGCGCCGCCCGGGACCATCCAGGGGCAGACGCCAACCCCCTCGGGGAAAACGACGGGGCACTCGGTAGCGCTCTGCCACAGGGCGCGGGAGAAGTCACGGTCCGTCAGCGGCAGGATGTAGGTCAGCGCAATGACGTTGGTGGCGTGGCAGTGATAAATAACGCGGTTCGCGCCGTTGGTAGCGGCCTTGCGGACGCTGTGGTTCATGAAATGGCTGGGGAACTCGGACGTCGGGCGAGCGCCGTCGGCCAGACCCCAGACGATGCGCCAGCTGTCGCCCTTGTCGTTGATCTCCACAATGCCGATGCTGTGGATCGGGTCAGGCTCGACGTTGCGGAAGAACTTGCCGGAGCCGGTGGTGATGAAGTACTCACCGGCCAGATTATCGGCCTGCACGCCCATGTTGACCCACTCGCGCGGCTCGGCGTCGAAGTAGGGACGGCAGGCGGCGACGTCCTCCCCGGTCATGCGGTAGGTCAGGTTGCCGCCGTTGCGCTCGTGCCAGCCCTGCAGCCAGCCATCGTTGCACATGCGGATAAAGCCCTTGACGCAGGGAATTTCATAAATCGTAGACATAATTTCTGCTCCTTTATATCGTTGTGTTGGCTTCCCCCTCCGGGGGAAGCTGTCAGTGGCCCCGACCACTGACGGATGAGGGCAAAGCTGCCGACAGCAGCCCGTTACCGGACAATTGCCGCAAGGCCGCCCCTCATCCGGCCTCAGGCGGGGCCTCGGCCACCTTCCCCCAAGGGGGGAGGCATCCCGAAATCAGCGCGTGATCACATCCACCGGCACGTTGAAGATCTCGGCAACCTTCAAAATCGTGTCGATGTGGTGGCCGGTGGCGGCGGCCATGTGGTGGGTGGGGCCGGCCTCGCTCCAGCGGTTGACGAACTCGCGGGCACCGCAGCTGAAGCGGGTGCGCATGTTTGTGTCACCGAAGGTGAAGATCGGGCCGGGCTCGTTGACGCCCTCGGCCACGACAAACTTGAAGTGGCCGTCCTTGTCCTGCGTGATGGCCAGATAGGTCACATCGCCCACCGGCGGGTAGAACTGGGTCAGGTAGCCGCCGCCGGTCTTGCCGTGGAACACGGGCACGATCTTCATGGTCGGCTTTCTGGCCGTGGAGATGTCGGCGTCGCCGGAGCCGGAGTGGCCGATGATGCAGATGTCCTCATTGAAGTCGATGGAGTACATCTCGCTTAGCTGGCCGCAGCCCGCAATGGTCTTGAGGATGGACATGGCCATCGCGACCTTGATGTCGCCCTCGACGGCGCAGGCCGTGCCCTGCTTGATGAGCATCGAGAACGCGGGGATCAGCATCGAGTCCAGCTTACCGGCCACGCCCTTGGCGAAGCCGTCGTAGTGGCTGGCGACGAAGGCGATCTTCTCATCCCTGACCCACTGCTCAAATGCGACAACGTAGCGGGCCATATCCCAGACCTTCTCCACCGTGCCGCCGCCCTCAATATCGAAGGTGTCCAGAATATCCTGCGCCTTGGCGCGGATGGCGTCCTCGTCGGTGATGTTGTCGGCGATGGCCCACATCTTCTCCCAGTCAAACTGCTTGGTGTAGAGCCACATACGGTTGTACAGGTTCGTCTCGTCGATGTACAGATCCATCATGCCGGGGTACGGGCGGCCGATCTGCGCAAGGTTCGTATCACGGAAGCGGCGGCGCACCTGCGCGGCCTTGCACCAGTCGTTGATTTCGGCCTGCACGGCGGGGTCACCGCCCTCGACAACGCCGGTGATGACGGCGTGGCGCTTACCGGCGCGCTCCAGATCAGCGACCATCTCGCCGACAGCGCCGCAGGCGTACAGCTCACCCAGCCAGGTGGGGGTGTCGGTGTTGGCGTAGTCGGGGGCCTTCTTCTTCTGCACGTTGACGAGGACGACGGGCACGTCGAGGTCGCGCACGGCGGGCAGCATATTGTAAGAGGTAGCGTAGGTCAGCAGCTGCAGAATGACAAGGTCAACGTCGGCGGCGCGGAACTTATCGCCCGCGGCCATGGACTGCTCCTTGGTGGTGACGATGCCGCCGTCGATGACATCGACGGTGTCGGGCAGCGTCTTTTTGAAGGCGGCGTACTGGCCCTCAAACTCGGGGACCAGCGTGGGGAACTGCGGCAGGTAAGCGCCCAGCGCAATGGCGAACACGCCAACGCGGGCTTTGGTTTCGACTAACATGGTGGGACCTCCTGTATATGGATTTGTTGTGATGTGCGTGTAGGGGAGGGATTTATCCCTCCCGGGAAGTATACGGTGTCGGGCGCGGGCACGGGAGGGTCAAGACCCTCCCCTACAAACCAGGGTGAACGGCAGGCTGGCGGCGGCATGAGGGCATGCCGCCCTACGGTTGGATGTAGGGCGGGGTGCCCCCACCCCGCCGGGTCGTTTACTCCGGCTGATACTCTTTAATTTCAAAGCTGCGCCGGATGGCGGCGCGGGCCTCGGCCAGGTCGGCAAAATCGCCGCTGTGGATGAACTGCACCATCAGGTTGCCCAGCGCTGTACCCTCGGTGGGGCCTGCAAACACGGTCAGGCCGGTGGCGTTGGCGGTCTGCTGGTTCAGGTAGCCGTCCTGGCTGCCGCCGCCGACGATGTTCAGGCTTGTGTAGGTCTTGCCGGTCAGGCTTTGCAAGGTCTCCACGGCGCGGCGGTAATCCTGCGTCAGGGAGTTGTAGACGCACTGCATGACCTCGCCGGTGGCGGCGGGCACGGGCTGGTGCGTGTCGGCGCAGGCGGCCCTGACTTCTTCTATCATGGAGGCAGGCGCTAAGAAGCGGTTGTCATCGGGGTCAACGCAGCTGGGGAAGTCGGCGGCCTCCTTCGCGGCGGCGATCAGCTCCGGGAAGCTCGGGCGGGTGCCGGTCTTTTCGCCAAGCTCACGGCGGACGGACTGGATCATCCACAGGCCCATGATGTTTTTCAGGTAACGGTAGCGGTATTCATAGCCGCCCTCGTTCGTAAAGTTGGCGGCGCAGCTGTCCGGGCCGGTGATGGCCGCTGCGTTTTCCACGCCCAGCAGGCTCCATGTGCCGCTGGACAGGTAAGCGGCGTACTCATCCCGCGCGGGCACGGCGAGGAACGCCGAGCCGGTGTCGTGGGTCGCGGGCAGAATGACCTCGGCGTCAAAGCCGACAGCCTTCTGAATTTCCGGCGTCAGATGCCCCAGCACGGTCCCGGCGGTCTTGATGGGCTGGAAGATGCCGCGCGGCAGACCCAGCTTTTCGATCAGTGCATCGTCCCAGTCCCTGCTGTCCGCGCCCACCAGCGCCGTGGTGCTGGCGTTCGTGTACTCATTGGCGGGCACGCCGCAGAGCAGGTAGTTCAGGTAATCGGGCACCATCAGGAACGTTTTGGCGGCGGCCAGCTGCTCCGGGTGCTCCTTTTTGAGCGCCATCAGCTGGTAGACCGTGTTGAACGGCTGGTATTGGATGCCGGTGCGGGCATAGTGGTCGGCAAAGGTCAGGCCGTATTCCTTTTCCAGCGCCTCGCGGATGCCCTCGGTGCGCTCGTCGCGGTAGGCGACGGCGTCGCCGATACGCTTATTGTCCGCATCCAGCAGCACAAAATCGACGGCCCAGGTGTCGATGCCGATGGTCGCGGGGGCAAAGCCTGCGTCGTGTGCAGCCTTCAGGCCGTTGACGACCTCTTGCGCGAGGGTGTCGATGTCCCAGCAGAGGTGGCCGTTCTCGCGGTGGACGCCGTTTTCGAAGCGGTAGACCTCCTGCAGGGTGATTTTTCCGTTCTGCACGGTGCCTACGATGTGCCGCCCGCTGGACGCGCCGATGTCGACTGCCAGTGTACAGGTTTGCATAAGCTCTCTCCTTCTTTGCAAAATAACAGTGTTGCAGCATTTGCTTTTTGTCTGCATTATACGACACCCGGGCCCGGCTTTCCATCCGCAAAAGAATTTGATTGTTTGGGAAAATTCCACACGCTCCTTTCCGCGTTCCCGGCGGTTTTGTCCCGGTCCCGTGCCGGAATGATCCGATTGACACGCCCTGTGCCGTCCCGTATAATAGACCCTGCAACCAATAAAGGAGATGTTACATTATGGCCACCGCGCACAAAAGCCGTGTGCTGGATATGACCCAGGGCGACCCGTTCCGCCTGGTGCTGCAATTTTCGATGCCGTTGTTCTGCTCCAACCTTTTGCAGCAGCTGTACAACCTGACCGACACTGCGCTGGCAGGGCACCTGCTGGGCTCCGCCGCGCTGGCGGAGATCGGCGCGACGGCGGCGCTGTACGGGCTTATCATGAACTTTGCCTTCGGCATGAACAACGGCCTGGCGCTGACGGTCAGCCGCTATTTTGGCGCGGGCGATGAAAGCGGGATACGCCGCGCCGTGGGCTGGATGGTCACGCTGTCGGCGGCGGTGTCGCTGGTGCTGACGGGGTGCTCCCTGCTGGGCCGCGACGCGCTGCTGACCGTTTTGCAGGTCCCGGCACAGGCATGGGGCGGCGCGTCCGCCTACCTGACCGTCATTCTGCTGGGCATCCCGCTGACGATGCTTTATAATATGGAGGCTGCGCTGCTGCGCGCCGTCGGCAACAGCGTGACGCCGCTGCTGTTCCTGCTGTTCAGCAGCGTGCTGAACGTCGGGCTGGACGCCGCGTTCATGGGGCCGCTGGGGCTGGGCGTGCGCGGCGCGGCCATTGCCACGGTGCTGGCGCAGGGCATCAGCGCCGTGCTGGGCGTTGTGTACATCCTGCGCGGCTACCCGGAGCTGCGCTTTACGCCCCGGCAGCTCGGGGCTGCCACGCGCCGCGCCGTGACCAGTATGTTCTGGGCGGGCCTGAGCATGGGGCTGATGAGCGCCATCTACAATCTGGGCAGCGTAGCGCTGCAAAGCAGCATCAACGCGCTGGGCAGCGTCTACATCACGGCGCAGACCGCCGCGCGCCGCTTAGCGGAGCTGTACTTTATCCCGGGCGGTGCGCTGGGCATCGGCGTGGCGACGTTCAGCAGCCAGAATCTGGGTGCGGGCCGCCGCAGCCGCATTTGGCAGAGCGTCAAGGCCGCGCTTGCGATCTATTTTGTGTGGTGGGTGTTTGTGATGGCGTTCACCTTCCTGCTGGGCGGGGCCGCCATCCGCGGCATCACGGGCACCACGGACGAGGTCATTATCTCCAACGCGCTGCTGTACCTGAAAATCAGCGCACCGGTCATCCCGCCGATGGCCGTGCTGGTCATTCTGCGCAACATGCTGCAGGGCATCCGGCACACGGTAGAGCCGCTGCTGGCCAGCGGGCTGGAGCTTGTGGGCAAGGTGATCTTTGCCGTATGGCTCGTGCCGGTCCGGGGCTACCGCGCGGTCTGCTTTTGTGAGCCGACGACCTGGGTCGTATGCTTTGTGTTTATCCTGTTGGCGGTCTGGCGCTGCCGGGGCGATTTACGCGACGCAGAAAAAATATGAATTTTTTTGCAAAAAGGGCTTGCAATTTGGAAGTCGTTCTGCTATAATAATATGCGTCGCCAAGAGGCGGCGCAATAAGCGCGGTTAGCTCAGCTGGTAGAGCATCTGCTTGACGTGCAGGAGGTCACAGGTTCGAGTCCTGTACCGCGCACCAAGAGTCTGTGACATCTAAGATGTCACAGACTCTTTTTTTGTTGTATCGCCCAGAACCGGCAAGGCCGATGTTGAAAACGAGATCCGTAGGGGCGCATTCTATATGCGCCCGCGGAGGTTTATCTTGCCGCAAGCGGGCACGGGCGGATATGGAATCCGCCCCTACGTTTTTTTGTGGCGGGCGGAGTCCCCTCGCAGAGGCGGTGCCCCGCGTGGAGTTGTCTCCCTTTGTTGAAAGCGAGATCCGTAGGGGCGCATTCTATATGCGCCCGCGGAAGTTTGCCTTGCCGCAAGCGGGCACGGGCGGATATGGAATCCGCCCCTACGTTTTTAAAGGGGCGGAGCCCCCCTCGCAGAGGCGGTGCCCCGCGTGGAGTTGTCTCCCTTTGTTGAAAGCGAGATCCGTAGGGGCGCATTCTATATGCGCCCGCGGAAGTTTGCCTTGCCGCAAGCGGGCACGGGCGGATATGGAATCCGCCCCTACGTTTTTTTGTAGGGGCGGAGAGGGGCGCGTTTTTGCCTGTTGTGCGTGCAAGCGGATTTATTTCCGCTTGCGCCTTGTCAAAAACCCTCTTATGTGGTATACTATTTCTCTACAAGTCCACAGGCAAACCCGGTGCAAACCGGCGACGCAAAGCTATAGGGGCCCATCGGGTCAGCCAGTTGCCAACAAGAAATTGTTGTTTTACTGCCGCCGGTAGCTTCGCGTCCTTTTTGGGGCAGGAGTTGACGAGGGTGAAAACACATCGCTACGCCGGCGGTTCAAAGCAGGGCATCTATAACGCCCTGCTGTTTTCTGCTGCCCGCGGATATTGTTTAATACGGTCAGACAGCGCTTTCAGGTATGGGTCCGCCATGCCCTGAAGGCGTTTTTTCCTGCGTCACAGCCTATATAGCAGACCGTCAAAGAAATAAGGAGAAAAACCGGATGAAAAAGAAACCACTGCACAGAATTTCCTCCCTGCTTGCAGCCACGGTGCTGGGTCTGTTCCTGCTGACCGGCTGCGCCGGAAAAAGCGCCGAGGCGGTGCAGGCACAGGAGGACGCCGACACCATTCAGGTCTATTTGTGGACCAACAGCCTCTACGAAAAGTACGCCCCCTACGTGCAGGCGCATCTGCCGGACGTAAACATTGAGTTTATCGTGGGCAACAACGATCTGGACTTTTACAAATTCTTGCAGGAAAACGGCGGTCTGCCGGACATTATAACCTGCTGCCGCTTCTCCCTGCACGATGCGGCCCCCCTGAAGGACAGCCTGATGGACCTTGCCACCACCAACGAGGCAGGCGCTGTCTACAATACCTACCTCAACAGCTTTAGAAATGAGGACGGCAGTGTAAACTGGCTGCCCGTATGCGCAGACGCCCACGGCTTTGTGGTCAACCGCGGCCTTTTTGAGGAATACGGTATCCCGCTGCCCACCGATTACGCCAGCTTTGCCGCTGCCTGCAAAGCCTTTGACGAAGCGGGCATCCGCGGCTTTACCGCCGATTATCTGTACGACTACACCTGCATGGAAACGCTGCAGGGGCTTTCCGCCGCCGAGCTTACGACCACGGAAGGGCGCAAATGGCGCACCGCCTACAGCGACCCCGCCGACACCGCCCGTGTCGGGCTGGACAATACCGTCTGGCCGGGCGCCTTTGCGCGTATGGAGCAGTTCATCCGGGACACCGGTCTTACGGCGGCGGACTTAGAGCTGAATTACGACGACGTGACCGGGATGTTCGGCAAGGGGGAGCTTGCCATGTACTTTAGCAGCTCCGCCGGCGTACAGATGTTCCGGGAGCAGGGCATCGACGCGACCTTTTTGCCGTTCTTCAGCCAGAACGGCGAAAAATGGCTGATGACCACCCCCTACTTCCAGGTGGCGCTGAACCGCGACCTGGAGCAGGACGCCGCCCGGCGCGTAAAGGCAATGCAGGTCCTGCACGTCATGCTGTCGGAGGGAGCGCAGGAGCAGATCCTCGCGGACGGGCAGGATCTTTTGAGCTACAGCCAGAATGTCAGCTATCACCTGACCCACACCATGGAGGACGTACGCTCGGTGGTGGAAGAAAATCACATGTACATCCGCATCGCCTCCAACGATTTCTTTGCCATCTCCCAGGATGTGGTTTCCAAGATGATCGCGGGCGAATATGACGCCGGGCAGGCCTACCGTGCGTTCAACGCCCGCCTTCTGACAGAGAGAACGCCCGACACAAGCGACGTTGTGCTGACCAGTGAAACCGCCTATTCCAACGTGTTCCACAAAAACGGCGGCAATGCGTCCTTCTCGGTCATGGCAAACACGCTGCGCGGGCTGTACGGCACCGATGTGCTGATAGCACCCGCCAGCAGCTTTACCGGCAGCGTGCTGCAGGCAGACTATACCCAGACAACAGCGCGCGCCATGATCATGCCCAACGGGCTTATGTCGTACCGGCGCACCATGACGGGTGCCGAGCTGAAGGACACCCTGCGCGCCTTTGTGGAAGGCTGCGAGGGCGGCTTTACGCCGTTCAACCGCGGTTCCCTGCCGGTGGTCAGCGGCATTGCCGTGCAGGTGCAGGAGAACGGCGGCAGCTATACGCTGACCGGCATCACCCGCGGCGGCCAGCCGCTGCAGGATGACGACACCGTCACCGTGACCTGCCTGGCAACCGAAAAGCAGATGGCACCGCTGCTGCAGGACGAAAGCCGCGCGTTTGAGCGCGGGGAGGCCACGGTCAGAAACGCCTGGAGCGAGGCACTTTCCGGCGGCAGCGTGACGCTGGCCGCGCCGGAAAGCTATATTACATTCGGGGGGGGTAATGCGCTGTGGAAGAAGCTAAGCATAAAATAAAAATAAAGCGACATTCCCGGCAAAATTGGTATGCTGCGGCGGCCTGCCTGCTGTCGATTGCGCTGCTTGTCTGCCTTAGCGCGCAGTACCTTTCGTTTGTGTCAAAAACCATCTATGCGGAAAGCACCGAGCATTTGGAGGAAGTCCTGCACAAATCCAACAATATGCTGAGCATGATCGTTAAGAAGAACATCTCCTACCTGCATTTGTGGAACGGCTTTCTGAGCAGTGACCCCGATGATGCCAGCACACAGGCGTATCTGGAGTCAGCGCAGCAGCAGCTTGGCTTTGCCGAATTCTACTTTCTTTCTTACGACGGCAACTACATGACCCCCGGCGGGGAAACGGGCTACTTAGGCTTGCAGACCAACCTCGACGAGCTGCTTTCCGACCAGAAGGACGTTGTGTTGAACACGGCCCTGCCCGGACAGGACCCGATGCTGGTGTTCATCTGCCCCGAAACCAAGGGCATCTACCGCGGCTTTGCCTACGATGCCGTTGCCATCAGCCACTACAACAATGTTGTGATGAAGGTCGTGGACGATTCGTCTTTCGGCGGAGCGGCCAGCTCCTTTGTCATCTACCCGGACGGGCAGGTCCTGATCGAAAATATCGCAGAAGGCTCGGAATCCATTTACAATTTTGTGTCGATACTGCGCGAGTATTCCGACCTTACCGAGGCGCAGATACAGGAGCTTACGGACGACTTTGCGCAGGGCATCACCGGAAACCGCGAGGTGACGCTGGACGGCACAAGATACTATATGGTCTACGAAAGCACCGGCATCCAGAACTGGACCCTGGTGGGGCTTGTCCCGCGGAATACCGTCAATGCCGCCATGAACCAGCTTTGGCAGCGCACGGTGCAGATCGTAGCCCTCGTTGTCCTGTCGATTGCGGCAATGGTCCTTCTGATGGTCATGCACCGGGGCCGCACCAAGCTGCGCCGCCAGAACACCGCGATTTTGTACCGGGATGTGCTGTTCGAGAAGCTGTCCCAGAACGTGGACGACGTTTTCCTGCTGGTGGATGCCCAAAAGCACCGGGCGGATTATGTCAGCCCGAACATAGAACGGCTGCTGGGCCTGACGCTGAAGAGCGTGCGCAAGAATATCGGCATGCTGGCCCTGCTGTACCCGGCGGATTCCCCCGGCCGCACCAAAAATTATCTGGAAGGGCTTGCCTGCGGCGACCAGCGCGAATGGGACACGGAGTTTGTCCATCAGAAAACCGGGGAGCATCGCTGGTTCCATGTGGTTGCCATGGGCAGCGAGGTCGAGGGCAAAACCAAGCACATTCTGGTTCTGTCTGACCGCACCGCCGACAGGCAGGCGAACCAGGCGCTCTCGGATGCCGTGGCCGCCGCCGAAAACGCCAACCGCGCCAAGAGCACCTTCCTTTCCAATATGTCCCACGACATCCGCACCC
>ERZ773146.779-NODE-779-length-23528-cov-12.669407_pt1 | contig 23528 bp, 16 predicted proteins | sample MGYA00580847_ERZ773146 | MGnify/ENA primary metagenome ERZ773146 (study PRJEB29015, sample SAMEA2737830) | human gut metagenome | biome: human gut; feature: human-associated habitat; material: faeces | place: China | collected 2012 ...
CCACTGATGCCAAAAACAGCAGCCAGAAAAGCAGACGCTCCGGATTTTGAACTGCCGTTCGCCGTATGCGGTTCCGTGCTCCATTACCAGTGCCCGAAATCGTCGATTTTCGCAGACTGCACGCTTGCGCCTGCCCCGCCTGCTGCTGATTCACGTCCTCATTCCGCCCAGTCTGCTTCCGCAAGTCTCGTTCCCGCAGAAGCGTCCAGATAAATCCCGTCGCAGCCAACACTGCAAAAACCGCAGTTGTCAGATATACCAGCAGGTTCATCCCATAAACTTCTTTTACCATCACCGGCACAGCGATCAGCTGAAACACCGCCAGCTCACTCAAAAAGCCCGCCAGATACAGGTTCAAAATCTTTTCTCTTTTCTGCCCAATTCCTTTTGTCCAAAGTCCGCCGATTCCGACCGGGGCAATTCCAAACACAAACAGACATCCCAATGCTTTCTGCAGCATATTTTCCTCTCATTTCTGCGCACGTTTTTTTGCGCATGCCGAGTTTGTGTCAAGCGCGCAGACACAAATCTCGCGATTGAAAAATTTTATTTTTCAATCTTTATTCCTCCCCATACCGCGGCGTCATGTCGTACCAGTCGTCCCAGATCGCAGGGTAATTATAACTCATCGCCAGTGTCCTGATCTCATCAAACGCCTGCCCATAATTTTCCGGATGCAGTTCATTTTCACCGGTTGCGAAGCACTCCGTAATATATCGGCAGACATTTTTATGATAATGCATATAGTCCGCATAATTGTTCAGATTACAGATAATATCTTCTTTTCCCAGAAAATTGAACACATGGACATTTTCATAGTTCAACAATCGTTCCGTCATATATTCCAGTCTGCCAATGACCGCCTCCAGCTCCTTTTCCCGCGTTACATCGTTCCAGAACAGAATACTGTAGGGGGGATAAAAAATATAAAACTCCGTCTCCGGATGGGCTTCAATATACGGAAGAATATTTTTCTGCAGATTTTCCTCCACTGCATCCTTAAAATAATCCGCCGCAAGCGCTTCCTCTTCCTGCTTTTCCTCTGCCGCCTCGTAGTACATCAGCACGTTTGCCTTGTTATAATATTCATCCGTCCACCACGGCTTATACAGCTCCGCCCAGTCCGACGCATCCTTCCGATCCGCCAAAGGGCGCAGAATGTAATCCAGCAGCACATCCTTGTTCAACAGATATGGAACATCATTGAACACGTTATCATCATACAGATAATCTGTAACCGGAAACTTGGTTTCCTCCGGATCTGCTGAAAATGTGGACTGATCCACCGCCATGTACACAGCCTTGACCTGATCGCCCTTTGCGTCAAATACCAGCTGCATGATGTTGGACAGATCCTTCGGATAAGAACCGTTATAGGAAAGCTTCTGGGTTTTCATTCCCATCAGCTCCTCAAACCAGTCCGTGTTAAAGCTTGCAGTCATCGAGGAACCGATCAAAATGCTATCGTAATCCATATGCTTTGCCAATCCCGGATTCTGATTGACCTGGTTATCCACCAGATACGGGAACCACGCAAGGGGCTTATGATACTGAAAAAAAGGATCGACCCAGATCACCAGTGCCATACATCCTGCAAGTCCCGCCAGAAAAATGCCCAGAAAACCGGCAAGCCAGCGTTTCGGCTGCATTTTTTTCTGCTTTTTTTCTTTTCCTTCGTTTTCTTCCATTCTACTCCTCAATTTAAGCCAAATGAACCGGCACATTCTGCCGGATCGCATCAAAGTCCGGGACTTTCACCCAGACATCCTCTAAAACCGATAATACAAAAAGCTGCTTACACCGCTTAATGACACCACACACCAGATCATCAAAAATGCCGTCACGAACATCGTTTTTCCATTCGGTTCAAAGCTCTTTTCCCGCTCTCCCGCATTGCGTGCAAAAAAGACGAGCCAAAGCGCCACTGCCAAAAAACCAAAGCATAAGTACAGCTCGCTTCCCGGCAGACGATCCAGATGTAAAATCTTGATCACATACCAAAACTCTTCCAAATTGAACGCCTCTGTGATCTGAACCGCCGGAGCTGCAAAGCCACCGCCGATTAACCGTCCGATAAACTCACCTGCCTGTGACAGATTTGCAGAGCGGAACAGCATCCATGTAAAGTTCAAAAACAGGAAGGTCAGAGCGACGCAAAGCACATGTTGGACTGCAGAAAATACACCGGATTTTTTCGTTCCACTTTGAACATGCACATCCGCCGCACACTGCTGCCGTGGCTGCTTTAGCTGCCATGGCTGCCTCCGCTGCCATGCCCGAGTAACCAGATACAGCGCACCATGCAGCGCTCCCCACAGGACAAAGTTCCAGCCTGCGCCGTGCCAGATTCCGCTGACCAGAAATACAATAAATAAGTTCAAATACATCCGCGCTGTACCTTTCCGGTTGCCGCCCAGCGGAATGTATACATATTTTCTCAGGAAACGGTTCAACGTAATATGCCAGCGTTTCCAAAATTCAATGATGTTGGACGCCTTGTAGGGAGAATCGAAGTTCACCGGCAACTCCATGCCAAGCATATGAGCAATGCCCCGCCCCATATCGCAATAACCGCTGAAATCGAAGTACAGCTGCAGCGTATAAAACAGCATCACCAGCCAGGCATCCGTGCCGGACAGCTCTGCCACATTGCCATAGCCTGCATCCACCGCCTTGCCAAAGGTATCCGCAAGCAGCACCTTTTTTGACAGCCCCAGCGCAAACAGATACAGTCCGCCTGCAAACTTTGCCCAATCCAGACGCTGCCGACCGATTTGCCGATACTGCGGCAGCATTTCCTGCGCATTGACAATCGGTCCGGACGACACATATGGGAAAAAGGAAACGAACAGGACATATTCCCTCAGGCTGCACGCCCCAACCTCTCCTTTATAAGCATCTGCCAGAAATCCAATCTGCTGAAAGGTAAAAAAGCTGATGCCAAGGGGCAATGCAAGCTGCAGAATCGGATCCTCCAGCCCTTTCATCTGACTCCAGCCAGCCGATATTGCATTAAAATATTTAAAAAAGCAAAGTAATGCAAGATTTCCTGCAATTCCAATTCCTAACAAGAGTCTTTTCCGGGAGCTGTCACGTTCCATCCCATACTCTGCGCGCTCCATAGCACTCCCGGAAACACGCTCTGTAACACGCCCAATGCCACGCTCTATGGCGCGAAAAAAAGCATAATTCCATGCAATACTGCCCAGCAGCAGCAACAAATAATACGGACTCGCTGCTCCGTAAAACCACAGGGAAAAGGCAATCAGCCAGAGCTGCAAAAGCTTCTGGCGCTTTAGCCCCCAGAAGCCCAGCAGACACAGCGGAAAGAACAGCAGGATAAAAATATATGACTGAAATAACATACTCAGCTCTCCACTTCGATCACATGGTTTCGTTTTTCATAGCCTGCTGTATTCAGCTTCCAGACACTGTTTCCAGCCTCATCCTCCGAACACTTTTCAAAGCCCAGCTCTCCGTAGAATTTCCGTACCATGTTGTTTTTCGCCGTCGGATAATAGTATCCGTAAATTTCTTCGATTCCTGCTTCCTGACACCGTTCCACAAGCTCATCCAGCATTGCAAGCTCCATATCCCGTTTCAGGACGCGGCAGCTCATCAGCCACAGGCGGATATGCGCAGCCTTCTCTTCCTTCCGGGCGATCACAACAGAAACAACGCCGTTATCCCCGAACTTATCCTCCAGCTTTCCATATAAGGTAATATAAGAATCATCCGCCGCCATTTGTTCAATCTGTGCCTGTGTCATACGCTGAGTCGTTAAATTGAACTGATTGCTCTTATTGGTCAGCTGTGCAATTCTTGCCATATAAACCGGTTCAAAGCTTCGGATCGTGGCTTTCATATCCAGGGATCTCAAATACTCTGTATAATCTGCAAAGGATGCCTGCGCCTTTTCACGCTTCAAATTCGCCTGATACATTTCATTTCGTTTTCGGTCATCCTCCGAAAGCGATGTCACTTCAAAATAGCCACCGCGATCCAGCACCCGGATATAATCCTCCGGCTTGCCGATTTCCGGCGCAGTCACACCGGGCGCCTGCTGCCGCACAATCTCCTGCTCTGCCGGATTATCATCTGCAAACACAAGGCTATCCGGCAAAATGTTCAGCTGATGCGCAATTTCCAGAATATTCCGGCTCTTCGGCTCCCAGTTTGCCGCAATGATCAGGAAATCCTCCGGCTTCAGCACCCCTGCTGGATGATTCAAGCCTGCAAGTGCATTTTCCTCTTCATTCTTGGATGCGACGTTCAACATCACGCCATAGTCTTTCAGTGACTTCACATAGGACTGAAATTCCGCATAAACCTGTCCCAGATTCGTTTCCTGTCCAATTTCCAGATTCTCCGGACCGTCATCTCCGACAATACCTCCCCAGAGCGTATTGTCCAGATCCAGCACCAGCGATTTTTTATTTTTGCCGTAAAGCGACTTCATGATATTTGCAACGTTGTGTGCCATCCATGGAATCGCCTTCAGGCACAAACTATACTTGTACATGTGCCAGAAAAACGGCGCCGACCATTCATCCAGACCATATGCCGCAGACTGATAGCAGATATCATTGATCAGGAAATTTTGATGCTCTGCCGCATAATCTGCAAACATCTGGTTCATCCGATTCACATACCAGGTTCTGCCATGAAAATCCGCACCATCCTGATTTCCCATCAAACGGTAATAGGGAAGTTCAAAGTTGTCCTGAATGATCGGGCAATGCCAGGTATCCGCCAGCTTCTCCCACATCACCTGAAAATGTTCAAATTCCGATCTGAGCTTGTCTTCCACCTGTTCCCGGGAATCCTTTACCTCCGGCAGACTGCGCAGGTTCCGAAAGCTCGTATGAATATAAACCAGATCCGGTCCAAACGCGTTCAATTCTTCATTGCCGAACATCGCATCTTCCCAGTACATTCCGTACTCCGATTCATAAAAGGTCGGTTCAATTCCCTGATTCAACAAAAACAGCTCCAGAATCCGGATAATATCATGGGTCGTAGAGCCTCCCAGCACCGCGATCTTCTTCGGAATCCGCTGGGTATTCTCCTCCAGCAGACGACGCTTCAAGCTCTTTGATTTTTTTAAAATATATTCACTGTCAAATGGATATTCCAGTTCGTGCAGCATAAGTGTGTTCCTTTCTGTGGTTCTGATACTCTTTATCATACTACAAATCCCTGCTTTTTAACAAGCAGGGATTGGTAACTCATCGTTTTCGGCGTTGAATAGCTCACTGTTCAGAAACGAGAGTTAATTATTGAGGAAGTTCACATATCAACTATTTTACAAACTCCATCTGATCCAAATACTCGATCACAGTTCCAAGTGTACTTTCTGTGCTTTCCAGCACGACAATATCCGGCTGAAAATCCTGCACTATTTTATCTAAAAGCGGCAGATTCATCCAATCAATACTCAATGTTTCAGAAAATCCTTCCGCAATATCATCTTTTAAAAACATTCTAATAAAACTGTCTCCAACAACCAATATCTTTAAGTCCGAATCAATCTGATTATTTTCATAATAATGGGTATGTTCTTTATACACCAGATAATCCCATATTCCCATAATTTCTTCTGTTTTTTCTATTGCTGCAGGATTTTTTACTTCATAAACCGGACAAATCTCCGAATACGGATAAGTGTATCCATAAATATTTGTTGTTTTTTCTATTTTCAATTGATTATAATCATCCAGTTCCAAAACTTCCGCTTTTTCATAATCTTCACGAATCCGATCCAATAAAGCGCGGTAGCCAATATATGCTCCCTTTTCATTCCAATGTTCCAAATCTACATACTGATAATAAATCAGATCCTTTTTCGCTTTCTCCTGCAATTCTTTTTGTGGAAAAATAACCGGTATATCTGTCTTTCTCTGTAATTCATTTATTAACTGCTCCGCCCTCGAACATTCTCCAATCTGATGAATCCCTTCTATATACTCCTGCGGATAAATGCTCTCTTTATCCAAACATTGAAAATAATAAAAGGTAACTCCTTTTTCTTTGAGGTATTCCGATAATCCCTGTAAATTATCAACAACCAATTCCAGATTATCTTCATCCAATAAGTTCAAATGCTGATATTCCTGAAACATCTCTTCGCTATTAATAAAAAGCCAATGATTTTTACCTTCTATCGTATCGTTTTTAACAATTCTATGGAAAAGCTGATATTGTATTCCGGCATTCATTTCCACTAATATTGTTCTTCCATGAAGATTATCAGAGAGCCAACTTTCAAACTCCTTTATATAATTCGAGTTAATTTTTTTTGTATTATCATCTAATATCCGCGGATACGCTGCAAGCATCCTGTTTTCCGTATCCGATACGCGCTCTTCAAAATCCCGATGTGCAAACAGATACGGTACTGTAATTATCAACATAAATATTCCGATCAAAAGCATATTGCTCACTTTTTTCATATAGTGATTCCTCTGTAGTATTAAAACTGAAAATAAATAAACGGATTATATGTACTTGTCACAACATATAACACAGATGTTCCTAAAAGTACCAGTGTCCCAATATTGCTGAAAACAGAAAAATACTTTTCATCTACTGAACTCTGCAATTTCCAGTATATAATTCTTCCAACCGGAAGCATTGCAATCAGACAAGTCCCAAAAATAAAAATCTCATAAGAATGTAAATAAAATGGAAGTGTAAATCCTACATTTTTCAATTTTTCCATTCCAAAAAGATTTCGATAATAAGCCATACTATCCGCCAGCGTATCTGCCCTGAAAAGCACCATACTCATAACCCATAAAAACATAGTCTTAACCCATCCAATTCCGGACGATAAAATCTTATTTTTTCCACATTTAGACGAAATCAGCTTTTCCAATACGATAATTACGCCAAAATAAATTCCCCATAATACAAAATTCCACGATGCTCCATGCCAGATTCCTGTCAGCAGAAAAACGATAAATAAGTTCAGATAAACATTTCCTGTCCGATTTCCGCCAAGCGGAATATAAACATAATCTCGAAACCAGGAGGACAAGGAAATATGCCACCTTCTCCAGAACTCTGTTATAGAGCAGGATATAAACGGGTAATTAAAGTTTTCAGGAAATTCAAATCCAAACATCTTCCCCAGTCCAATTGCCATGTCACTATATCCGCTAAAATCAAAATACAACTGAAACGTATAGAATAACAATCCACACCATGCTACAGAAATAGTTCTCTGTTCCGCAGAAAGTGCAAATATTTTATCTGCCGTTAATGCCAATGAATTTGCCAGGATTGCTTTCTTCGCAAGACCTACTGAAAAAAACTTTATTCCAGATACAAATTTATCTGCAGTGCATTTTCTGTTGGTCAGCTGTTCTTCAATATCTGCATATCTCACAATCGGTCCCGCTATCAACTGTGGAAATAGCGAGATATATAATGCAAGTCTGAATATACTTTTTTGCACAGGAACTTTTTTACGGTATAAATCGATTACATAACTCATTCCCTGAAACGTAAAAAAAGAAATGCCGATTGGTAATATAATATCCGGCATTGAAAATCTCACCCCTGTGATATCTTGAACAGTTTCTAACAAAAACTTTGCGTACTTCCAGTAAATTAAATTTCCCAGATTCATGATAATCGCTGAAATAAAACAAATTTTACTCCATGATTCCTTTCCTTTCTGTCGGAACCAGTCTATTAATCTCCCACCAGTATAGTTGAGCAAAATCGAGAATACAATGATCGGGAAAAAAACGGAACCACCCCAAAAATAAAATAAAAGGCTCATTATCAAAAGCCATCCGTTTTTCCACTTTTTCGGGCACAAAAATAATCCGATCAATGTAACCGGCAGGTAAAAAAACACAAATATCGTTGAACTAAATACCATATCTGGTCTCCATTCTCTTTATCTATCTGACTCTTCATAATAACGAATTTTATTTTTTCCGTAATACTCCGCCGTTCCAAATCTCCAGGTTTCGATTTCATCTGTCGTAAACAGCTCCGGAGTTTTCGGCGGCTCCTGGATTAAAATCAGAGCTTCGCCCGAATTTTTAATGGTCTCAATATTTTGTCCTATTGTATCTGCATATGCCCGCGCTTCACCGCTCCTGACTGCATTTACAATTGCTGCAGAGGTTATTTCTTTCGGCGATGCCAGGGATACCAGTAAAAAACATAGAACTGTCATTCCTGTACAAAAGCCATACCATTTTAAATGAGAATCGGCGTTCCAGCACAGCTTTTGCTTTTTCTGAATCCATCCGATCCAGTAAAATTCAAGCACTACAGTCAAAATCAAAAACATATCATACATAATGTTTTCAATTCTTCCCGTCCCCCACTGTCCGAGTGCAAACAGCTGCGGCGCATACATTGCCGAAAGAAAACAATAGCCTGCCAAAGTAATGACTCCCGGGAGCGGAAATTCAAACTCTGTTTTAGATGCTATTGTCCATAAAACAGGAAGTACCATTAAAATCAAAAATACCCAGAAAATCCCGGTCCAGTCTCCTGCGATATCCTGTATACACAGTACAAAGGATTTTAAAATAGAACCAATTACACCATAGGACACGATCTCACCGGATTTTCCCTGCCTGATCCAGTTTCCGGGAGCCACTACATTGATACAAAATGCAACCAGCATCGCTCCTCCGGGAAGCGCCAGATACTTTAACAGATCCTTCCGTTCTATCCACAATAAAATCAAGATCACATATCCTGTAACCACATTTCCGATCAACGCCGTCACAAGATTTCCGCCGCCAACCATAACTGCCATCCATGCTGCCAACACACTATACAGCACTCTTTTTTCTTTTCGAACAATCTCATGTATCAGAAATGCCATGAATAAAAGCAAAAAGCTAAATGCACCGGTATAATGAATTCCTCCGTTCCACCAGTAAAAAGCAGATACTTTGGCCGGTGCAAGCTGCAGCGCCAAAATTGCCAGCAGGCATCCCAAAATCCCTGCCTCCTTTTTTCCGGCACCAAACAATGTATGGAAAAATTGATACGAAAAAATCAGCACAGCTATGCTCAGTAATCCGGATAACAAAGCTGGTGTCAGATGATAATACTGTTCTCCCCAGATCCCTGGCTGAAGTGCCATGAGAAAAATAGAAGAAAATGTTCCCTGCCAGCTTCCAAAGGCATCTACCACTGTTTTACATGCACCGCCAAACGCACCTAAAACGCCTTTTCCATGCACCCATGCCAGATGACTGTTTGCACCATATTCAAAATCATCTCCCTGTGGATAAACATACTTTCCGGACCATGCAAGCATAAGCCAGGTTATAAAGAGCACTACGAGTAAAACTGAAAACAGCCATTTCCAGTCATCTTTCTTTTCCACTGTTTCTTTTTTCAACACATGCCCACAAATCCAGCCGATTCCATCCATCACAACTGCAATCCACCAAAGGGTTGTCAAAATCTGAAGAAAAACTCTGACAGAATTAACAGATTCCATATCTCCGATTCTGACCACAACCGCCAGATAACAAAGCCATACGGAAGCCGTTTCAAGGAATATCCGAAGCAGAGCACTCTCATATATGCTTCGATCTGAAATTCTGACTGCTATCACGATAGCAACTAAAATTGCCGCTGCTGTCAGGAACAAATGAAATACACCGAACCATTTTTCTGCATAATAGATAAAATAATAGGCAGATACAGCCGGCACTTTAAATACAGAATAAGAAACAACCTGATCCTGTGCTCCCAATGCCAAAAACAGGAGCAGCGGAAGCAATATTGCTCCCGCTATCCACCACACTTTATTTCGTACCGTTCTCTTTTCCAGATTCATTTTTCGTTTTCTACTTTCCACTAACCTTATTCTTTCGTATCTTTCCCCACAATCTGCAGTCGGAATTCAAAATCCCTTCTGTCCTTCACGCCAAGATTATGCAGGATAAGACCCGCAAACAGGGACTGTAATGCAGCTAATCCTGCAAATCCGCAGGCGATCAGTGTCGGGAACTTCGGCACCAGACCAGTCTCCACATACTCGATTCCAACCGGAATAAAGAACCCAACTGCAATCACAAACAGCAACAGCGCCAACAGCCCAAAAAATGCAAAGGGGCGATACTGACGGAACATCCGGAAAATCGTTTTCAGCACGCGAAAACCATCCGAATACGTATTTAACTTGGATTCGCTGCCCTCCGGACGGTCACGGTATGTGATCACAACATTATCTACCTGCATATTGTTATAAACCGCATGAATCGTCATCTCCGTTTCGATTTCAAAGCCACGGGACAGTACCGGGAATGTCTTGACAAAACGGTAGGAAAATGCACGGTATCCCGTCATAATATCCCGAATATCCGATTTAAACAGTGCATTGATCGACGCACGAACCAGACTGTTTCCCATATTATGAAAGGGGCGTTTATTCTCTTCAAAATACGTTGAAGACAGTCTGTCACCCACTACCATATCTGAGTTGCGCTCCAGCACAAGTTCTGCCATTTCCCTCGCATTTTCCATCGGATAGGTATCATCACCGTCTACCATAATGTAACACAGTGCATCAACCTCCTGAAACATTCGACGGATTACATTGCCTTTCCCCTGCTTATATTCCTGCCGCACCACTGCACCGGCCTTTTCTGCCAGCTCTGCAGTGCGGTCGGTAGAATTATTGTTGTATACATAAATAACAGCCTCCGGCAGCGCTGCTTTTGCGTCCCGGACAACCTTTTCAATCGTTTTTTCTTCGTTATAACAGGGAATCAGTACCGCTATTTTATCCATCCGCGTTCTCCTTTTCATTTATGACAGCAAAATGCTCACAGAGCGTGCATTCTACTGTTTTCTCGCTTTCTGTGCCAGATCCAACGCATAAACCGCCTGCTTTTCTACGCTCCGATCCGTGGAAACATGAAATGCAATGGCATCTTTCTGACTGAATTCATCGGATATTTCTTCTCTTAATACCTGACCTGGATGAAACAGGATTTCAAGCATCCTGCCATTATGCTCTGCTTTTTTTTCCATATCCGGTAAAAGCTGCCGGATTCGCTCTTCATCCATATGCCCGCTCATAATCAATCCCCACAGATACATCGGCTTCATCCCTGCATTCCGGAACCGCTTCTGCAACAATGCTGAACAATAGTTCAATAAAATATTCTTTACAAAGTTGACCGGGCGGTAGGTTTTATATAAAGATGTTTTTTTCAGAAATACAAAAAACGGTTCCTTTGCATCCCGAATATAAGCCGCCCTCCAGCCCTGCTCTTCCAATACCTCAAACAGTGCCTCCGCCACAACCGGTATCATATGGGTATGCTGATGACTGTCTATACGAAGCTCCTGTAGGTTCAATTCTGAAAACTCTCCCGCCACAGCTTTGATCTGAAGTTCAATTTCTTTTTTCAGCTGTTTTTTGAACCTGTTTCTGGACGGAAGATAAGAAACAAAGAACAGCTTCTCCCAGGAAATCTGAAAATGTCCTTTTTCATCCACCAGATCCGGTAAGTCCTTCGGATCCGACAGGCAGCTGCCCTCCATCAGATTTACATGGACAGAAATTGCCGGCTGCCATGGAAATTCTTCCTGTGCCTCCCGATACAGCCTCACACATTCTTCAAAACAGCTCATATTTGCAAGCACACTGATACTGTTCAATTTTCCATCTTTTAAACATTCCAGAATATCTCTGCTTGCATGAACGGATTCCCCAAAATCATCCGCATGAATATCAATCCTTACGCTCATTTTCCTGCTCTTCCTCTGCGCTATCCTCTGCATCCCGTAGGATCATGGAATCCACGATATACCGCGGACGTCCTTTGCTTTCCATATAAATTTTCCCGATATATTCCCCAATAATTCCCTGGGATAAAAGTGTAATACCGCCAATCAGACAGGTCGAAGCCACCGTTGTCGTCCAGCCGGCAACAACCGCACCATTCGCCCAGTCCACGATACAGGAAATAAACAGTCCAATGCTGAACAAAAAGGTCAGAAATCCAAGGATTACGATCATCTGCAGCGGTCTGGTGCTCATGGAAGTGATTCCATCTACTGCCAGCGTCATCATCTTTTTCAATGTATATTTCGACTGTCCGGCTTCTCTTTCCTTTACATCGAAATAAACAATATCCGACTGGAAACCCATCGTCGGAATCAATCCCCGCAGAAACAGGTTCGTTTCATGAAATTCTGACAGCGCATCCAATGCCTTCTTTGACATCAGGCGATAATCCGCATGGTTCGTAATCGTCTGGCAGCCAAGCACATGCATCAGCTTGTAAAACAGTCCTGCTGTCGTCTTTTTGAAAAATCCGTCGGTATCACGGTCATTGCGCACGCCATAGACAATCTCACAGCCATTCTGATAACATTCCAGGAACTGATCCAGTGCTTCAATATCCTGCTGCAGGTCTGCATCAATTGTCACAACCGCATCCGCCTTGCTTCTTGCAGCCATCATACCTGCCAGAATCGCACTCTGATGACCGTAGTTGCGGGAAAAGCTCAGGCCCGCATACTTGCTGTTCTGGCGCGTCAGCTCATAAATAATCTGCCAGGTGCTGTCCTTACTGCCATCGTTGATAAATAAAATCTTGCTCTTATCCGAAATCGTCCCCGCCTGAATCAGCCGATCCAGCTTGTCCAAAAGAACCGCTGCTGACTTATGCAGAACCTCTTCCTCGTTGTAGCAAGGAACAACGAGATATAAAATGGTGTTTGTTCGTTTCATAAATATTTATTTCCTCCAACACCGCTATCTTAACTTATTTTTCAACAGGAAACAATAACATCCCGCAATTTAAGAAAATTCCAACAACCTAGTCTTCGATTACCAGCACCTTTGTCTTCCCATAAAATCCTGCCAATACCTGATTCGTAAATGCATTTTCATCATTGGTTACCGGCATATGCATCAACGGACCCTGATCACTGTTCGCTGGAACAATATACGCTTCCTGTATTGAATCATCCAAAAGTACTTCTCTTTGCATTCTGATCTGCTCTTTAAAATCAGCCGCCTGTCCGCTTGCAACATACTTATAAATTCTGACATCCGTCAAATCAGAAATCCAACTATGATTCACCAGACTAATTAAGCCAACTACGATCAATGCAACTGACCAGACCGCTATTTCTTTCTTCTCATTTTTATTTTTTCCATGCTGCAGAATCCAAGCTTCCCAGTACAAAATCGTCGCGCCTGCTGTCAGTAAAAATGTAAAATATTCAATCGTCGCAGGACCAAGCGAAACATCCACACCCGCATAGATTTCCGGTGCATACATTCCACTGTAACATCCATACATAAAAACCGTAAACAATACTGGATAACGAACAGTTACAACTGCTTTTCCTGCTGATCGTAAGGCTACCCATCCAATCAAGGCAAACAAAAGCAAGGCCGCGTAAATCAATACCCGCTCCTTTGCGTAATACACCAATTCAACAATACTTCTTCTCAAACTTTCTAAAATTGTCTGTACAACCAGCTCCCCAGAAAGCCCAAAACTCTCTCCTGCCCTCACTTTATTTCCCGGTGATATACACTGAATAACAAAACCAGTTAAACAGCAGAAAAATGGCAGCAACAGCCACAAATTCCGCTTCTTTTTCGATAATGTGATACACAGCAGGATAGCATAGACCATAAAAAGTAACAAACTGGAAAAATAACTGCTTCCGCCAACCGCAATTGCTGCAATCACAGCCCACCAGATATTCGATATTTTCCCATTTCTGTTATATCGAAATGCCAACGCTATCGAAATCAATACCGCTGCATGCGGCATCATATAATGCATTGCACCTACATACCAATACATTCCAATTGCCGTACTCGGGATCAGCTGATAATCCAGAAACAATAAGATACATGTAAGTGCGATCCCGTATTTTCCTGCCATTCCCAACTGATGATTCAGCATTTCTTTTGCAAAAAAGAAATTCCCCCAGATAAAAAAGGCTGTAATTACAAAGATTCCAACCCACACGATTCCCGGTTTAAAAATTTCCGGCATCAGAGAAAACAAAAATGTCGTAAACCAGTCTCCATTCCAACCGATATAAAATTTCTTCACCGTCGCAAAACCGGCCTTGATAACAGCCCATAAAGACCCCTTCTCCAGCCATGCAGCATGTGTCAGGATGCTATATCCATAATCATCTCCGCTTGGAGCGGCATAAAACGACAGGTAAAGAATCGGAAGCATACTGAGCGTGAAAATCAGGATTGTACCGATATACACTATATTGGAGATTTTATTAAAATATCTTTTCATATACTTCCTTCCGCCCATTTCACCTATGTGATTTTTTAATTATTTCAAATCGCAATACATCAGAAAAGCGCTTTAATTTAGCTTTTATCATTACTCTGTATCAATAAATATGTACCTATCTCTGATTCAGGATCCTCAGCAACATAATGTTGACCATGATAATCAAATTCACCAAGTCTCGGTTCCCATTCTCTCACAAAAATGCAATCCGGAACAAAGGTCTGATCCTCGTATATTTTTGTCATATTGTTTACATTTATATGCTCTATTCTATACCCATCATCATTTAACAAATACCATAGCGGATACTCAAAAGTGTCCATGCCTGTCAACAATCCAATATTATGATATCCTTGCTCTTGTATTTTCTTTGCTATCTGACTGTAGTCATATGCATTTCCCTCTCCACAAAAGTAAAAATATGCTTCTATTCGGTCCTTTTGAACGCTATTTTGATATGCATCCGCATGATATTCCAACATTTTTACAGATTCAGATGTCCCAACAAACATAATCACACCAATAACAGCATATCCTATGGGTTTCAGATTATATTTTTGCATTAGTATATTTAATAAAACTGGAATCACTACACATAGAAGTGCTAAATATGTAAGCATATATCTCGATACAAATGCTTCCCATCTCATAAACGTACAAATCATTAAAAAACCAGCATAACTGGTAATACAAAAAATAAACGGGATGCAATTAAAAAAATAAGCAGGATGGGAGCAGCTGTTATGAAAAATGAAGATGATGTTATCGGCAATGAAATAACGGGTGGCGGGAGCAGTTCCAGCGGTCCTTTAAAAAGTCTGCTGGAGGTATGTCCGATCTGCGGCAAGGAATTTTCCTGCAATAAAACCTATCATGTCTATACGGCACTGGCCGGACGCCGGCGGCAGTATTACTGCAGTTATCACTGCTTTAAACAGCGGCCGAATCCCAAAAATAAATTATAAAACACTAAAACACCGTACATTTTGTGCGGTGTTTTTTATTATATTGTTGGTCTGCTGGTATATATGACAGGAATAGAATAGTTTGCAGGATTTGTTGAATGATATTTTTGCAGTGCTTACATATATTCACCAATATGGGGAAGCTTAAAAAGAACGAGTAAGTAAATCAGTATGATTGTCCTGTGGGGGGGTAAAACTATACGATATCAAAAAATAATATTGCAAGAATATTGCTTTTTTAAAATCAGTTAACTACAATATTAATTAGATAACGAATAATTTAGAAAATATTAAATAAGATAATTGTAAAACTTAAATTGATGAGAGGATTTGCAGAAATTTAAAATAATGAGAGAAGTGAAAGCATGAACGCTGACAGTTACGGCCTTAAATTGAACGAACAAAGCAGTGAGCAGACGGTCTATGATTACAATATGCTGATGAGTGCAATGAACGTTAGTGTCAGTAAGCACTTGATGGACGAAAATTTTACGGTAGTCTGGGCTAATGATTATTTTTACTCGCAGACTTTATACACAAAGCAAGAGTATGAAGCGATCTATCATAACAGCTGCCGCAAATATTTTGAGCAGTACCCGGAAGAGTATGAAAAAATGGCGATGGTAGTTGAACAGGCATTGCTGAAAGGGAAAAGTGGTTATGAATGTATCTGCAGGATGCCGCGTAAAGATGGAAGCTGCTCCTGGATCAAAGTCAGCGGTATGTTCAGCGACCAAAAGGTTAACGATATCCCGGTCATTTACGCTACCTTTATTGATGTTACTGAAGCCGTTGAACAAAAGGAACTGCAGCAGCAGCTGGAAAAACGTTCACAGGAACTGCAGGCGGCACTGCAGGCGGCAGAAGTCGCTAACCGTGAAAAATCTGATTTTCTTTCCCGGATGTCGCATGATATCAGGACGCCGATGAACGCTATTATGGGGATGACGGATATTGCCTCAACGCATATCGACACTCCGGAAAAGGTACAGGACTGTCTGCGGAAGATCTCGCTTTCGAGTCAGCATCTTCTGGGCCTGATCAATGATGTGCTGGATATGTCGAAGATAGAAAGCGGAAAAATGACTCTGGCGGAAGAAGTGATCGAGCTGCCGGAGGTGATGGACACTATCGTTTCGATCATGCAGAGCAGTGTCAAGGCCAGGCAGCAGCATTTTGACGTGCGCCTGCGGCATATCAGGCACGAGCAGCTGTGCTGCGATTCGCTGCGTCTGCGGCAGGTACTGATCAATGTGCTTTCCAACGCTTCCAAGTTTACGCCGCCGGGCGGTACCGTCAGTTTCGATATCGAAGAAACGGCGTCAGAAAATGCGGCCAAAGCCTGGTTCAAATTTACAGTCAGGGATACCGGAATCGGAATCAAGCCGGAGTTTTTGAGGGATATTTTTAAACCCTTCACCCGCGAAAAAGACAGCCGGATCGATAAAACTGAAGGCAGTGGTCTGGGGATGGCGATCTCGAAGAAAATCGTCGATTTGATGGGCGGGACGATCGATGTCAGCAGCGAGTTTGGTACTGGTACTGAATTTACGATCAGGCTGCCGCTGCCGATCAGTGAATTGGAATTGGGCAATTTTAAGTTTCCCGATTTGAAGATCATCGTAGTCGACGATGATGTGATCGTCTGTGAGCACACGACGGAGCTTTTACGGCAGATTGGCATTCGTTCGGACTGGGAAACGCGTGGACAGCGGGCGGTGCAGAAGGTCCTGGCGGCGCATCAGGCGGGTGAGCCTTACGACGCGGTGATATTGGACTGCAGGATGCCGGATCAGGACGGAGTGGAAACGGCGGCGATCATTCGCCGCGCTATCAGCGAACCGCTGCCGATCATTTTGATTTCAGCATATGATTCGGCCGATGTTGAAACGAAGGCGCGTCAGGCGGGTGTCAACGGGTTTATGACGAAGCCTGTTTTTATGTCGACTTTGTGCCGGGCGTTACAGAGATATGTTTTAGGTCAAGCAGCTGCCGATGAACAAAAGAGTAAAACTGATTTCAGCGGTAAACGCTTTTTATTAGTGGAAGATAACGCTTTGAACCGTGAGATAGCGATGGAAATGCTGGAATCTGCCGGCGCTGTGGTAGAAAGTGCCTGTGACGGCGCAGAAGGCGCGGCAAAATTTGCGGCGGAGCCGGCCGGCTATTATGATCTGCTGCTGATGGATGTGCAGATGCCTGTGATGAACGGCTATGAAGCCACGCAGAAGATCCGCGCTTCTGTTAAGTCCGATGCCAGAACTGTACCGATCGTGGCGATGACGGCCGATGCTTTTGCCGAAGATATCATCGAAGCGAAAAAGGCAGGTATGAACAGCCATTTAGCCAAGCCTTTAAATTTAGCGACACTGGTGCGTGAAATAAATAAACAGCTGCAGAAGCATTGAAAAAGAGAATAAAAGTTCTGGGACACCGTATGTGTGACTGCATACGGTGTTTTTTTATTTGTTTTTAGAAGCAAAAAAAGGAGGCTGTTGTACAAGGTTGGCAAGTAAATAATTCAAATAACAAAACCGTCTGCCGGGGCAGGCGGTTTTTTGCAGTTCGGGTACTAGTTGCAAGACTTTCAGACAGGCGTATTCATTTATAACAAAATGTCTTGCGGGGGGGGACAAATATGGTATTATATCAAAAATAAACTATATAGATAGTATTAAGTATTAGGAATAAGAAATTATCAAAACAAGAATTAATTAAAATATTGCGAAAGTAGACATGACAAGTAAGGTTTTCACCAAGGCGTTGCGACCCTCCGCCTTGCTTGAAAATATTTCCCCACAGGTGCCGCTTTGCTAAAAAAGCAGAGCGGCAAACCCAAATGAGCGCTGCGGTTTAAAGCTGCAGCTTTGATGAAAGTTTTTAGACAGGGAACACAGATGCTTCCTTTGTTTAAAATATTATTTCCAAACAACCCTTTATGTATAATCGGGGTCTTGCAATCGGCGTGAAAAATTTATAGAAAGGAGCGGGAAAGGCAAAAGCCAGGGCAACCATTTTCAGTAGAAGTCAGGCTGTGACACGCCTGCTGCCCCTGCGCGATAACGGGTAGAATTTTGAAGTAAAAATTGATGATGAAGGAGTGAGACAGTTGTCTAAATCCAAAAGGTACCAGTTAGAGAAAAAAATCATGGTTTTTCTGAGCAGCGGTTTGTTTGCGATCTCAGGATTTTGTGCAGGCGACGTTTATGCCGCGGCTATTTTTGCGGATGGGACAGGGACCAATTCGACTGTTGCCGGCGTAAATAACAACGCCAGCGGTGAGAATACTAATGCTGTAGGTTATAACAATCATGCTATTTCTGATAACAGCAACGCGATCGGCGCGAATAACCAGGCTCTGGCCGAGGATTCCAATGCCATCGGCAGTAAAAACAACACTTATGCCAATGAATCGAACGCGATCGGCAGCGGCAATATCACTAATGGCGTCGGGTCTAATGCTATTGGTAAGGATAATGTGGCCAATGGCTTGGACAGTAACGCTTTTGGTACTGCCAATAAGGCGAATTCGGATAATTCCAATGCTTTCGGTACCGGCAATCTGGCGGATGGTATCGGTACGAGCGCCTTTGGTTATTTGAATAATGTCAGCGGCAATGAATCAGTGGCGTTTGGTTTTACCAATACCATTTCGGCGGCAGAGGCCGTAGCAATGGGCCGCAATAATCAGGTGATCGCTACCGGCGGCAGTGCGATCGGTAATAATAATCAGGCAATGGCGATGTATTCTACTGCGATCGGCAATGATAACTATGCTATCGGTGAGAATTCCAGCGCGATCGGCCTTGGCAACAATATTACAGCTAACGATGCTACGGCGCTGGGCAACAAGAATACGGCTTCGGGGATCTCGGCAGGCGCTGTCGGTATCAGCAATACTGCCAGCGGCCATAATGCTCAGGCTTTCGGTTATTTAAACGAAGCTACGGGTCAGGATTCCCAGGCCTTCGGTGCGCAGAACAAAGCGACGGAGCGTTATGCCAGCGCTTTCGGGCATGAAAATGAGGCTAAGGCCTATGCGGGCAGTGCGCTGGGTGTGAAAAACGTGGCGACAGGCAATTTTGCTTCAGCGGTTGGTTATGACAATACGGCATCCAACTATCTGGCTAACGCCATCGGCACCTCGAATGTGGCCTCCGGAGCCTATGCTAATGCTTACGGTGTACATAACGAAGCCAATGCCAGTTATGCCAGTGCTTTCGGCTATGGCAATATCGTCAGCGGCGAGCATGGCATCGCATCTGGCTACAATAATAACATCAGCGGCGATTTCGCCAGCGCTTTCGGTACAGAGAATACAGTCAGCAATATTCGCAGTGCGGCCGTAGGTTCAAATAATACCGTCAGTGGTGAGGTCAGTAATGCTTTTGGCTATAATAATACCGCCAGCGGCAATTATACTAACGCTATCGGTTATAACAACCAGACGCAGGCTTTCGCTTCTTCGGCGATCGGCTATCAGAACAAGGCTACGGCCAGCGCGGTTTCGGCCAGCGCCGTGGGTCGTTCCAACGAAGTGAGCAACGAATATGCCAATGCTTTCGGTGCTTTGAACAAGGCGTCGGGTTCTTCCTCCAGCGCTTTCGGCGTCAACAATAACGCTTTGGGTTCCTTTGCCAGTGCTCTGGGTTATCAGAACACAACGGCCGGCTATCTTGGCAGTGCTGTGGGCGCCAGCAATAACGCGTCTGCTAATTATGCCAGTGCTTTTGGTTATGGCAATGCGGCCTCGGGCTATGTCGGCAACGCTTTCGGCAGTATGAATAAGGCTTCCGGCAGTTATGCCAGCGCCGTAGGCTATCAGAATACTGCCAGCGGCGTCAAATCCAACGCTATCGGCAATGAAAATACAGCGTCAGAAGAATATACTAACGCTGTCGGCGCCGGCAACAGAGTCAGCGGCTACGCCTCCAGTGCCTTCGGCAACAATAACGAGGTGACTGCTGAATTCGCCAGCGCTTTTGGCCACAGCAATAATATCAGCGGCTACGTTTCCAATGCCCTGGGTTATGATAACGCTGTCAGCGGCGATTATTCAACGGCGGTAGGCCTTTTTAATAATGTAGGCGGCAATTTGTCCCATGCTTTTGGCTATGGCAATAATATTGCTGCTAATTCCAGTTCCGCTGTCGGCAACGGCAATACGATCAGCACCGGAGCTGATGATTCCTTCGCGCTTGGTAACGATACCAGTATCTCGCTGGCTAACAGCGTCGCTTTGGGCAGTAATTCTGCAGCGACGGCGATCAACAGCGTTACGGGCAACAGCAGCTATACTAAATGGGCCGGCGTCAGCGACGTCGTGGGCGTTGTCAGCGTAGGCAGCTCCGGGGCGACCCGTCAGATACAAAATGTAGCGGCAGGGCAGGTCAGCGCAACTTCTACCGATGCCGTCAACGGCAGCCAGCTGTATGAAGTAGCGCAGAAAGCAGCGCAGCAGGCTACTGTTTCGGCAGGCGACAGCAACGTCGTCGTTACGCCTACCACGAACAGCAGCGGCGGCACTGATTATGAAGTGAAGCTGGCTGACGAACTGCAGATCGGTACTGGCGTCAATGTCGACGGCACCGGCGATGGCAAGATAGATGTCGGTAACGGCAATGTGGTCATCGACGGCAGCGACGGCTCGATAACTGCCGGCGGCGTGACGATCAATAAAGATGATGAAGGCACGATAAACGGCCTGACCAATACTACCTGGGACCCGGACAATTATGTATCCGGGCAGGCAGCGACCGAAGACCAGCTGAAAGCGATCCATGATAAAGCTGCGGAAGCGGCCGAGCTGGCAGCTAAGCATACAACTATGGAAGCTGTCGACAACAATATCCTGATCGAAAAAAGCACTAACGCTGACGGCGGCGACCATCACGAACTGAAATTGAATGATGTCGTTGAGATCGGCAGCGGTGCCAATAAAGTCACTATCGACGGTACAAATGGCACTGTCAGCACCGGTAATATCAATATGAACGGCACCAACGGCATGATAACTGCCGATAAGATCACTATCGACGGCGGTTCCGGCACGATCGGCGGTCTGACCAATACTACCTGGGACGCAGATAATTACGTTTCCGGGCAGGCTGCGTCGGAAGATCAGCTGAAAACCGTTTATGATACCGCAGTCAAATATGACGTGGACAGCGGCGGTAATATCAACACCGGTAAAATCACGCTGGAAGGCAGCAGCGGCACTACGATCGGCAATGTAGCGGCAGGCGAAGTCAGCGCTACCTCGATGGACGCCGTCAATGGCAGCCAGCTGTATCAGGTCAAGCAGGACATCAATAATATCAATCAGGATATCACCAAGCTGGGTGACGAGATCGATACGGTCGGCGCGCTGTCAGCAGCGATGGCAGGCCTGCATCCGCGCTTTCAGGACGGTAACAAGGGCGAGCTGGCCATGGCCTACGGCGGCTACGGCGGCAAAAGCGCATTAGCAGTCGGCGGCTTCTACGCCCCCAACGAAAAAGTAATGTTCTCGCTGGGGCTGGGCATTTCCGAAGGCGGCAGTAAAATGGGCAACTTCGGCGTCAATTTTGCACTGGACCGCTCTAGAGACCGCAAGGCAGAACCGAGAGATATCATCTATACCCGTAAAGAAGTAGATAATTCTTTAGCGGCGCAGGATGAAAAGATCCAGCTGCTGCTGGCCAAAGTCGAAGAACAAAGCAGAGAAATGGAAAAACAAAGCCGTGAAATCGAATACCTGCGAGCACAGGTAGAAAAGTAAATACAGAAAATACTATACTTGCCCCGGCCTGCAAGGCTGGGGCAAACTTTCTGAGCAGAGGAGCAGTAAGTATGAAAAAGATCTGGAGCTTTATCCTATGTCTGGTCATAAGTCTGGCGCTGACCAGCGTTTGCCTGGCCAGCGACGGCGCTGACCTGAACAAGCAGCAGCAGGCAGTAGTTAAGGTATTTGCCGCCTTAAACGGCCAGAACGAGATGGAATATGCCGGCATACGCCAGCTGATGTCAGCGAAGCTGCAAACAGAGCTGGATGAAAAAACTTTCGGCAGTGTGAAAAATAATCTGCGCCGCAGCTACGGCGAGCAGCGCGAAAACAGGTTCCTGGCCTATCAGCGGTATGCTGACGGCGACCGCCTGGCTTATCTGGCTAAATACAGTAAGGAGAAAGCTCTGCTGTTTATATTCGTTTTCGATAAGCAGAACGATCTAGGAGCGTTTTCCTTTCAGCCCATAGGCGAACAACAGCAGTAACAGCAAACCCCCTGTCTGCCTGGCAGACAGGGGGTTTATATATGATTTATCCGCATGAAATCCGGTTGTGCCGGTATACAGCCTGGCACAAGCAGTCAACAAAAAACAATGAAACAGCTTTAAAATTTCAAAAAAATTTACTGGAAATCATCTTTTGAACAGAGTGGAGCTGTTTATATGTTTTAGGTTCAAAAGGCAGCCGCAGCAGGCCTTGACAGGTAATGCGGCTTTTAATCTGGTTTTAATCTTGGCGTTATAAAATAAAGACAAAGCAAAGGCCGGCGACGTAACGGCCGTTAAGGAGGTAAAGGATATGAAAAGAAAATCTATAGCGATGCTGGCAGCAGCTCTCTGCACCTTGGCGATCACAGTTACAGCTTTAGCTGCCGAACTCATCAATGCGGAACAGGCGCGCAGTATTGCTGCTCAATGGGTACCGGCAGGCAGCACACATCTGGTGACTAAGGACGAAAGCTTTGAATTAGTGCCTCATTATGACGTTAAATTCTATGATAATAAAACCAATACCGCCTATGAAATCGAGGTTTTAAGAAACGGCGGCAAGGTAAGAGAGTTTAAAATGGAAGCGCAGACCGTTCTGGGCAGCCCTAAAATCGTCCTTTCAGTAAATGATGTGCAAAATCTGGTCCGTAAGGAATTCCCGAATGCTGTTTTTACTAAAGTAGAATTAGACCGCGGTGACGGGCTTTATGAATATGAAGCAGATTTTTACACGCCGGAGGTACGGGGCGAAATGAAATTCAACCCTGAAACAGGCACTGTTATTGAAAAAGAAATAAAATATACTGTGTTTTGAGCAAGAAGCGGACAGTAAAATAAGACCGGATTTTCCGGTCTTATTTTTATTTGACAGCTGCGGTTCGGGTACGGCGGCCAGAGTGTGCTGAAAGTTGTTATATTTGTAATAAGAATAATGTTTGCTGTTGAGTTGGCATTTAAAAAAGTAAAATGTATAAAAATTTTTTCTGATTTCGCAAGTTAGGAAATAAAAGCAAATAATCGAAAA
>ERZ773146.782-NODE-782-length-23491-cov-8.854625_pt1 | contig 23491 bp, 15 predicted proteins | sample MGYA00580847_ERZ773146 | MGnify/ENA primary metagenome ERZ773146 (study PRJEB29015, sample SAMEA2737830) | human gut metagenome | biome: human gut; feature: human-associated habitat; material: faeces | place: China | collected 2012 ...
TGCATACAATTAATTTCTATTATCTCGAAAGAGGTAAGGGTGATTCCAACTGTAAGCTTAAGTTCAATCTTCCAACAGTTCCGGATGGGTCTGTTAAGGTTCAGAAACAGTTGAGTAATACAGATAAAGAGAAGTATGCAGATGTAAAGTTTAAATTTCAGTTACTTGTTAAGGATGAAAAAGAAAATTATGTTCCATCAACTCCTAATGGTATTTTAGACGATGGTAGAAAAGTTGAATTCAGTGAGGATAAGGTATTTACATTGAAACCTGGTCAGTACGCAACTTTTTCTGGACTTAAGGCAAATACGAAATATAGGATTAAAGAACTTGGTGTATCAAAGAACGAATATGATAAGGTTTTCATCAATGATGAAGTGACAACAAGTCAGGATGGAAATGTTATTTCTAACGAAGCTACAGTTGGCAGTAGACCATGGGTAATTTTTACTAACAAGTGTAGTGAGAAAAATAGTCGTAAGCTGTGTATTACCAAAAAGATTAAAGGGGATATTCCTGTAAATGATAAATTTGATTTTGAGATAAAGTTGAATGGTCAGAAGTATACAGGAAATTATTATCTGCAAGATTCTGAAGGAAATTATTATACAAGTGAAAATGGACCATTAAAGAAGGCAAAAAATAAGACTGTGTGTGGAAGTGCAGTTAATGGTGTTGTTTCTTCAGTTCCTGCAGGATACACAGTAGTTCTTGAACAAATTTTAGCTGGAACAAGCTTTGAGGTTAACGAGATCAATCTTAATCCAACGGATTATGGAAATCCTGAGTACAGTATTGAGGCGGCAGAGGATGTTAATACAACTGATAAAGCATCAGGAAAAATTGAGTTAGGTAGTGATGCGAAGGTAACGGTTACTAATACACGCAACAATGTAGCCAGTCTCGAAATTACAAAGGTAAATACAAGCAATCAGTCATTACCTGGAGCAAAATTTACTCTTACATTGGATGGTGATTCAGCGAAAACGTATAATGTAACATCTGATGAAAATGGTCTTTTGAAGTTTGAAAATCTTTCAGTCGGAACTTATACATTGACAGAAACAGAGGCACCGTCTGGCTATGTTAAATCTACAGAGAGTTATAAAGTAAAAGTATCAGTTGAAAATAATAAGGCAACTGCTAAGCTTTATAAAGCAGATGGTACGAATGAAATTGAGAACAAACAGATCATTAACTACACTGAGAAGGAAGAAGCCGAAAATAATCTTACCAGTAGCAAAACAGCCAAAGTTGTTGATTATGAGAATAGAATTTATAAGATTAATCTGAATGCAGAAACAACTGGACGCGAAGGAGATGTGGAGGCACAAGGTGCGAGTGTAGTAATGGTATTGGATGCTAGTGATTCTATGAATGATAGCATAGCTAATACTAATACTAGCAAGCTTGTAGCATTACAAAATGCAGCGAACACTTTTATAGATACCTTAAAGTCTAAATCACCGGAGAGTGAAATAGCAATAATCTGGTATAGTGGAAGTGAGGGAGGTAATACTTCAATAACGAATTCGAAATTTAAGCAATTAAACAACAATGAAGATGTGTCAAGTTTAAAGCGTACAATTGATAACAAGGATGCTTCCGGTGGAACACCAATGGGAGTTGCATTGGCGACTGCTAGAAATCAGTTATCAAGTGCAAAGCACGAAAAAAATAAGTATGTAGTGTTTATGACAGATGGTTTGCCAGGACATAATAATAATGATAACTGGAATTGTATGGTTGCCAATAATGCAGTTAATAATGCGAATTCTATAAAAGAACAGGCAACTTTGTATACGGTTGGTGTTGGGCTTAATGATGCGGGTAGTTTTAACTGGAAATTAGGACATTCTTCTACATCAAGTAACAGCGGACACGGATACAAATACGAATACTACCGTCATAAATCAATAACCGGAAGCGAATTTCTGAGCCAATATATAGCAACTAAATCTAGCGATGGTACTAAGAAGTATGCGTATGATACTAGTGGTCTAAACGACTTAGTAAACACATTTAATGTTATTGCTGGTAGTATTGGTGATTTGTTTACAGTGCAGCCTAAAGAAATCGTAGATGTGATTGATGCAAGATTTAAGCTTACGGATGATGGGTTAAATGATTTGGCAACTAACAGTAGGCTGGGAACAGGAAAAATTAAAACCAATAACGACGGATCGAAGGAAATTATCTGGACAGATAGTACTACAGGTTCGGTAGTGGGAAAAGTTACGATTGTTGAACGGGGTGACGGTACAACTAAAATTACCTGGAAAGAACAGGCGGCCAGAATTGGAAATGCAGCCACAGAGAACGAGAATGACAAAGGTTGGAATGCAAGTTTCCGGATTCAGGCGAAAGACGACTTCATTGGTGGAAACATGATTCCTACTAATGGTGCAGATTCAGGTATTTATCTGAATGGCGGTGGTATTAAAGAGTTTGAGCAACCATCTGTTAATGTTAAGCTTCTTAATTTAAATATCGGCAGTAAAAAAATAACAGTATTCAAAGGTGATCCAATAACGGCAAAGAATTTTGGAAATGAACTTGCTGAAACGATAAAAGTTGTACAGCTCAATAAAAAGGAAACTTTAACGGCTGTGGAGCCTATGGATGCTGGTAAGAATAGTGTTAAATTACCTGATTTGGAAGATGCTGATATTAAGAAATTAAATACGGATAAAGAGTTAACCATTGGCAGTGAAGGACGATATCAGTATATATATCCTGGTTCTAAGGATGCAGTAGGATATTTCACTTATACTTATAAAATAGTTAGGGGAAATGCTGATGAGCACCTTGCTAATTCAGTTGGAGAAAAGGTGGAGGAGTATCAGTTAACGGTTACTTATCATCCATATTCAAAAGAAGTAAGAAAACAAAAACTAGCTAAGATTAAGGAGCCGGATGAAGAAGTATATACAGCTGAAAATGCTCCAAAACCTGATTTAGTTGAACAACCAAAGGGTGGAATTAGTGTTGATTCAAGTGTAGCATCAACAGGCACTTATACTGTGAAGGTGATTGCTGGTGAATTGCAGATCGTTAAAAAACTGGATGCACAAGCTGAGAAGGAAGAAACATTTAGATTCACAATTACAGACAAAAATGGAGATGTTGCAACTGCAACTGCAAAGATTGCAAAAGGCGGAAAAGAAGCAACTGCAGTATTTGAGCTTGTAGGTGAAGCCAACGCAAAACTTGAACTTGATAATAAGAAATTAAGTGAACTGTCCCGAGGTGATTATGTAGTTAAAGAGTCTTCAGACAACACTAGTTATGAATTACAGAGTATTGTAACAGGTAAAGGAACCAATTGTGACAGTGCAATTGCTGAAGATTTGTCAAATGGTATTACATTCACTATGGGAACAGACAAAAAGCAAAATAAGGTTCCACAGAATGGAAATACAACAGACGGACGAGTTGGAATTGCCGAATTCACTAATAAAAAAACAGTTGTGAATATTGATTTTGAGAAAGTTGATGCTGAGACCAATACAAAGAAGTTGTCAGGTGCTGAATTTGATTTATATAAAGCTAATACGGACGGAGAACAAACAGGTGATCCGATTAAGCAGTATGTATCTGACAAAAATGGAAAGGTTTCTATAGAGAACCTTCCAATTGGAAATTATGTATTGGTTGAAAGAAAAGCACCAGCTGGATATCAGTTATCTGCAAAACCATGGAAAATCATAGTAGGAAGCGACAGAAATATAACGGTAACACATGGTGATGATACTGTTAGTCCAAAGGGTAATGAAAAGATTTACCAGCTTACCAATGCTAAACTTTATTCATTACCAAACTCCGGTGGTCCGGGAACCTATGGATTTACAATCAGTGGTGTAGCGATTCTTGCAACTGCACTCCTGTTGTTTATAAATAATAAACGAAGGGAGGAAGAAGCAAAGAGATCGTAACACATTAATTGTAAATGGCCGATGAAGGGCGAAAAAGAAAAATGCAGAGAAAGAAAGGAGCAAACCTTATGAAAAATTTATTTAAAAAGATTGGTGCATTATTAGTGGCAGCGGTTATGGTACTGTCTATGTGCACAGCGGTATTTGCAGACAAGGTAGAAGATAAATACACAAATGATATTACTGTTACAAATTTAGCAGCTGATGTAAATACTACATTGAAAGTGTATAATATTATCTATCTTGATTTGACTGGTGGAAATCAGACATGGAAGGTCGTTGATTGGGCTAGTCCTTATGTCTCAGAAGATGATAAAACCGGTGCATTCAAGATTACTAATTCTAATGGATTAAGAGATGCAGCAGATAAACGGGAAAGCGCAGATCGTACAGAGACAGAAACTGGAAAAAGTCATGTATTTTCTGGACTTCCAATCGGTGCATATGTTATTCGTGCATTTGATACCAAAGGTACTTATGGTCTTATGGTAGCAAATACTTACAAAGATAATGATACTTATATGGCTAGTGAATCAGCTAACGTAGCTGCTAAAATGTCAGAATATAGGGTTACAAAAGAGGCAGACGATAAGTTTGTTCACAGAGGACAGGAAGTAAACTTTACAGTAACTACACAGATGGCACCAAAGAAAAATGAAAAAAATGAGGATTTAACAGAATTTAAAATTACAGATACTTCTACAGGATTAGCTGAAAACAGTTTTAAGATTAAAGAAATTACAATTGCTGGTGCTAAGAAAACAATTGCAGGTAATAAAGCAATTGCTACTAAGAATAGCGAAGGCAAGATTGTATACACTGTAGATTTAAGTGACTTTATTGAAAGTACAGCGGCTGGTGCAACGGTTGTAGTAAAATATAGTGCAGTCGTAGAAAATGATCACACATATAACAACAGTGCTACAGCAAGTGCAAATACTGTTGCTTATACTCCGAGTGAAGTAAATGGTTTTATGGGAAATGTTACTTTAAAGAAAGTTGACACAAATAAAAAGCCACTGAATGGTGCAGAGTTCCAGTTATTAAAGGTAACTTCTGCTGGAAAAGAAGGTGCTGAGGCAACAAAAACACCAATTAATGTTGTGAAAGTAACAGATGGTGAGTACAAGGTTGCTCTGGATGAAGAAGATGGTGCTACAACTACATTAGTAGTAGCAACAAACGGTACATTAAAAGTTACAGGTCTTGCTGATGGCAACTATGAATTTAAAGAGACAAAAGCGCCGACAGGTTATAAAGTAAATTCTGATAATAAAGCATTTACAATTACAGCAAATGAGGCGGCTGAAGTAACTGTTGATGCAGGTGAATTTGTCAATACAAAACTCTCCTCCCTTCCATCCACAGGTGGCATGGGAACATACCTCTTCACTATCATCGGTGTTGTAGTTATGGCTGGCGCTGCTGGTGCTTTCTTCATCAGCCGCAGAAAAGGATCTGAGGAGTAATCGTTTGATTGCCGGATCGATTCAATTCAAAAATTATTTATAAGCAACGACAAAGCAAGTATTAAAACAAAGTAGTAAATCTTTTACCGCCCGGCCCTTTCGGGGGCCGGGAGTGGTAAATACAACAGTATGGAGAAACCTATGAGAAAGAATAAGAAGAAAAATTATATTGGACTTGGTTTGCTGTTTCTGATAGGGTTGTCCATACTGCTGTATCCAATGGTCAGTGATGCCTGGAACCGGTACAGGGACAGCCTGCTGATCAGTAATTATAGCAGCAGTGTTTCTTCGGATGATAATTCGGAGAAGATTGACAGTATGTGGAAGGCAGCTCAGGAGTATAACGAACAGATCAAGCAGGAAAGTGTTCCGGATGCTTTTTCCGTGAGGGATGGCCAGACGGACAGTACATACGAGTCTCTTCTGAACCTGAATGGTGATGGAATGATGGGGTATGTGGAGATTCCTGTGATCGATGTGAGCATTCCAATCTATCATTACACGACAGATGAGTCTCTGGAGAAGGGTGCCGGTCATTTGTTCGGCAGCAGTCTTCCGGTTGGCGGCAAGAGTACCCATTGTATTTTGTCGGCACACAGAGGACTTCCAAGTGCGAAACTTTTTACAGATCTGAATCTTGTGGAAGAGGGAGATGTTTTTTACCTGCATGTGCTGGGTAAGACGCTTGCCTACGAGGTGGATCAGATTCTTACCGTTCTTCCGGAGCAGACAGAGTCTCTGGGTATCACGGATGGGGATGATCATGTAACGCTGGTTACGTGTACGCCTTATGCGGTGAATACGCACAGACTTCTGGTGAGGGGACACAGAGTTCCGATGAAGGCTGCGAAGGCGGTTCAGAAAGCAGAGAAGAAGGTTACCGGAATCACCAATCCGACGCTTCCGATGCTTGCTCTCTGTGTTGTGATCGGAATTGTGATCGCGGTGATCCTGGTTGCCGGTATCAATTCTGTTCAGAACAAAAAACGACGCAGGAAATAGTTTATGGCTAAAAAGAAAAAAAAGAAAAAGAGTAATGTTGTCCTGAACATCATTATTGCCCTGGTGTTTCTGGCGGGGGCGGGTGTGTTCCTTTATCCCACGATCAGTGATATGTGGAACCAGTATCGAAATGCCCAGCTGGTCAGTAAGTACGAGGAAGCGGTAACGGAGCTTTCGGACAATGACTATGACAGGCTGTGGAAAGAGGCGAAGGAGTATAATGCCGAGCATCCGGTGAATGCCATTGTAGATGCTTTTGAGGAAGAGGATACTTATGAGCTGAGTCATCCTTATGACAGGGTTCTGGATCCGAACGGTGATGGTCTGATGGGGAGTATCGAGATCCCGAAGATCAAAGCCAGACTGGCGATCTATCACGGACTGAGCAAAACGGTCCTGGAAAAGGGTGTGGGCCATGTGGAGGGCACCAGTCTTCCGATCGGAGGCAAGAGCACCCATGCGGTTCTGGCGGCGCATCGAGGTCTTCCTAACGCAAAGCTTTTTACAGATCTGGATCAGATGGAAAAGGGAGATATTTTTATCCTGCACATTCTTGGCAAGCATCTTGCCTACAAGGTGGATCAGATCAAGACGGTGCTTCCGAATGAGACCAGTGACCTGGATATTATCGAGGGTGAAGATCATGTGACTCTGATCACGTGTACCCCTTATGGAGTTAACACCCACAGGCTTCTTGTCCGGGGAGTGCGGACGAAATATGTGGTGGAAGATACAAAGAATGACGAAACGATACCGCAGAAGCTTGCTGTTGTGGATCCGAAGAGGGTTCTGGCCGGCGGCGCTGCAGTGCTTGTTGTTCTGATCCTGCTGATTTATCTGATCGTCCGTCATAGGGACAAAAAACGGAAAAAGAAGCAGCTTTCAGAAAGGAAAGAGGAGGCAGAGAGCGATGAAAAATAGAAGAAAGCAAGGGAAAATATTCCGGAGCCTTCTGGCTGTTCTGATGCTGACGGCTATGCTGGTCACGAGTGTTTTGCAGCCGGTTTTCGCCGGGGATTATGAAGCTGGAAAAACAGGTAATCTGACGTTGACGGTTCAGCAGGCGGATGAGGAGGGAAACCAGACTCCGCTGCCGGATGTAGGGCTGACGATCTACAAGGTTGGCAGTGTGAATTTTGATGGCAATGTGCATTTCGTGCTGGATGAGGCACTGGCTGCCGCAGCAATCGATTTTGATTCCATCACGACGGCTGACGGCTGGTATGAAGCGGCAGAGAAGCTGGCGGCTATGATCGTCAGCGGAAGCGTGGATGTGTGGGGTATGTCCAAGTCCTCTGATGCAGAGGGAAATATGACTTTCGCTGATTTGGCTGAGGGTATGTACCTGGTGGTGCAGACAGATGGAAATAGCAGTGTTATGGTTTCACCGATGCTGATCTCCGTTCCTTTTGCAGATCAGGAGCAGGGCTGGATGTACGATGTACAGGCTTATCCGAAGTCTGTAAGTAATCCGCAGAAGCATACACAGATCCAGGTTACGAAGAGGATCTATAATGTTGATGAGAACGACAATGTGATTCCTCTGGAAACGAAAGAGGATGTAACTTATAAGGTTGGCGTTTTTTCGGATCCGGAAGGTACGATCCCGTTCCGTGATGATTATTTACAGGATATCCATATCCAGAATGCTTCCAGTGGTACAGCTACATGGACGGATGTTCCGGATGGCACCTATTATGTATTTGAGCTGGATGAGGATGGAAATCTTCTTCAGCAGAATACGAAGATCGAGGTGGATGAGGAGAATCTTTACTACTACAATGTAACGAAGCCGAATGGTGAGAGTGAAGAGAAGTCCAATCAGGTTGTGATCGGTGGAGATAGTGGTGCTACTGAGGCAGCGGCTTATGTAAATAACTATTATACAAAGATTTCCGATATATTCAGCCGTAACGGATTTATCAACATTAAGAAGAATGTGATGATCGATGGTGTTGCTTCTACTGTGGATGATACGTTCTATGCAGGTGTGTTCTCCACTGAGAGTAACGGTGAGCTGACGCTTGAGAAGGTAGTGACTCTGAAACAGAATGATAGTGTTCAGGTAATGTTGGATCTTCCAAAGGATCAGGAGATCAACAGTGTTACGTATACTGTTCTGGAGACGGATAAGGATGGAAATCCGGTTGATGATGATACCTTTAAGTATACAGTTACCGGTCAGGGTGAGGTTACACTGAATAATGATAACCGATATACTGTAACAAAAGAGATCACCAACAGTCTTTCTTCCGAGCCGACACCGATTCCGACTGTTACACCTGGAACAAATCATGGTGGAAATGATCGGATCACTCCGATCCCGAATAATGGTACAGCGGGCGGAACTGCTCCGAACGATACCAGTGGTACAGCAAGACGTTCTGTAAAGACCGGCGATGATACACCGATCGGCGTATGGGTTGGAATCCTTGCAGCAGCGATCATTGTTGGCGGTGGTGCAGCTTATGGAGTTAAGAGAAAGAAGAAAAAATAAATAACGGATCATTCTGAAGGATGATCGATGGAAGAACCGGGCGATGTGGACGCCCGGTTCTTTTTTGAAATATTTACGTATTGGGGATGAAAAAGCAGCGGGTGATATTTTTTCTCGAAAATTGCTCTTGACATTTTGGTATGATAAGTATATTGTATGTGTTGCAGCAAATTTCATAAAAGATAGCCTTTTATTCAGAGTGGTGGAGATACAAAGGATCTATGAAGCCACGGCAACCCCGGATAACCCAGGAAGGTGCCAACCTGAGCGAGCAATCGAACAATAAGAGGATTGTTTACAGAATTTAAACAGTCCGGATTGTACGGGCTGTTTTTTATGTATATAACCATTGTTTTATTACAAAAGGAGAAGATCATGGAGAAAATTTTATTTACATCTGAATCTGTAACTGAGGGTCATCCTGACAAGGTCTGCGACTCTATTTCCGATGCGATCCTTGATGCTATGATGGCACAGGATCCGATGAGCCGTGTTGCCTGCGAGACTGCTACTACAACAGGTCTTGTACTTGTTATGGGCGAGATCACAACCAAGGCTAATGTTGATATCCAGAAGATCGTTCGCGATACTATCCGTGAGATCGGATATGACAATGCGGATTATGGCTTTGATGCAGATACCTGTGCGGTTATCACATCACTTGACAAGCAGTCCACAGATATCGCTATGGGTGTTGACAAGGCTCTTGAGCAGAAAGAGGACGATATGAATGAGGACGAGCTGGATTCCATCGGTGCCGGTGACCAGGGTCTTCAGTTTGGTTATGCTTCCAATGAGACTGAGGAGTATATGCCATATGCCATCAACATGGCTCACAAGCTTGCTCAGCAGCTGACAAAGGTTCGTAAGGACGGCACTCTGAAATATTTAAGACCAGATGGAAAGACTCAGGTTACTGTTGAGTATGATGAGGCCGGCAAGCCGAAGAGAATCGATGCTGTTGTATGCTCTACACAGCATGATCCGGATGTTACTCAGGAGCAGATCCATGAGGATATTAAGAAGTATGTTTTTGATGCGATCATTCCGGCTGATATGGTTGATGCGGATACGAAGTATTTCATCAATCCGACAGGTCGTTTTGTTATCGGCGGACCTCACGGTGACAGTGGTCTGACAGGTCGTAAGATCATCGTTGATACCTACGGCGGAACAGGACGTCACGGCGGCGGTGCTTTCTCCGGTAAGGACTGCACAAAGGTTGACCGTTCTGCTGCTTATGCTGCACGTTATGTTGCAAAGAACATTGTTGCAGCCGGTCTTGCTGACAAGTGTGAGATCCAGCTTTCCTATGCAATCGGTGTTGCGCATCCGACTTCTGTCAGTGTGAATACCTTCGGAACAGGTAAGCTTTCTGAGACTAAGCTTGTTGAGATCGTTCGTGAGAATTTTGATCTTCGTCCGGCTGGTATCATCAAGATGCTTGACCTTCGCCGTCCGATCTACAAGCAGACTGCTGCTTATGGTCATTTCGGCCGTACAGATGTTGATCTTCCATGGGAGCATCTGGACAAGGTTGAGACTCTGAAGAAGTATCTGTAAGAGAGTCAAAAAAAATATTTATATATCCTTTTGGCAGGAATATTGATTTTAAGAAATGCATATGATATAATGCCATTAGGCAAAAGAGATAGTAATAGTTCCAAAAGAACAAAGAGTGAAGCCCCCGGTAGTGCCAATACCGGGGGCTTCTTCTAATTTTTTATAGTGGACAAGAAACCACTAGGTTAGCGTTGTCCTACTTGTTGCCGTCTAGCCATTTGCAAACGTAATAGGCAGTTATGTTTGCCATGCAGGAAACAAGAAAAGAGATAATAATTTCCAAAAGAACTCACCTCCTCCCGTTGCCGGGTATCGGGTGGACAACAAAAATATGATAGCATAGTTTAGAACAAAATGGAATAATACTGATGCTGGAAGATGGGGTTTTTTATAGAAAATTTAGAGATAGGGAATATAGTTTATGTTATAATACGTGTATGTGAATGTGTGAATTTATAAAGGACGGAGATACAGATGAAGTTAAAAACACGTATTATTGTGGGCTTCGTTGCGATCATCCTGCTGCCGCTGCTTCTTTTTTCCGCAAGTCTGTACGGGTTCAGCCAGACGCAGGCGAAGCATGTGCAGGAGAGCAGCAGCCAGGCTTCGGATTCCAGCCAGATGGTCTATGATATTTCGCTGCCGCAGTCTTCCAGCAGCCAGGTGAAGCTGATGGCCAAGGATATGATCCTGACCGCAACGATCATCCTTGTTTTTACCGCATTGTCCGTGGGGCTGTGGATCTACAGGAGTATTGCGGTTCCGCTGGTGAAGCTTAAGAAGGCTACCAAGAACATCAAGGAGGGGAATCTGGATTTTGTGCTGGAGGTTGAGGGGAATGATGAATTTTCCCAGCTTTGCCAGGATTTTGAGGAGATGCGTAAGCGTCTGAAGGAGTCCACGGAAGAGAAGATCCTGATGGATAAGGAGAATAAGGAGCTGATCAGCAATATTTCCCATGATCTGAAGACGCCGATCACTGCGGTGAAGGGTTATGTGGAGGGGATCATGGATGGTGTGGCGGATACGCCGGAGAAGATGGACCGGTATGTGCGTACCATTTATAATAAGACCAATGAGATGGATCATCTGATCAATGAGCTGACCTTTTATTCCAAGATCGATACCAACCGTATTCCGTATACGTTCAGCAAGCTGAATGTGGAGGATTATTTTTCGGATTGTGCGGAGGAGCTTGGGCTTGAGATGGAGACCAGGGGGATCGAGCTTGTGTATGCCAATTATGTGGAGAAGGGTGTGCAGGTTATTGCGGATGGTGAGCAGATCCGCCGTGTGATCCATAATATCGTGAGTAATGCCATTAAGTATATGGAGAAGCCAAGGGGGATTATCCAGCTTCGTGTGAAGGATGTGGGTGATTTTATCCAGGTGGAGATCGAGGATAACGGCAAGGGTATTGCCGCCAAGGATCTGCCGTATATTTTTGACCGTTTTTACCGTACCGATGTTTCCAGAAATTCTTCCAAGGGAGGAAGCGGTATCGGACTTTCCATCGTAAAGAAGATCATGGAGGATCATGGTGGAAAGGTCTGGGCCACAAGCCGGCTGGGAATCGGAACGATCATGTATTTTGTTCTCAGAAAATATCAGGAGGTACCGATGAATGAGTAGGATTTTGATCATAGAGGATGAGGAAGCGATCGCGGATCTGGAGAAGGATTATCTGGAGCTTTCGGGTTTTGAAGTGGAGATCGAGAACCGTGGTGATACGGGGCTTGTACGTGCTATGAAGGAGGAGTTTGATCTGATCATCCTGGATCTGATGCTTCCGGAGGTGGATGGCTTTGATATCTGCCGGCAGGTCCGTGAGGAGAAGAATACGCCGATCATTATGGTTTCTGCCAAGAAGGATGATATCGATAAGATCCGCGGACTGGGTCTTGGTGCGGATGATTATATGACCAAGCCGTTCAGCCCAAGTGAGCTGGTTGCACGTGTGAAGGCGCATATGGAGCGTTATAACCGGCTGGTTGGTTCCAATGTGCATAAGAATGATGTGATCGAGATCCGTGGTATTAAGATTGATAAGACGGCCAGGCGTGTGTGGGTCAATGGTGAGGAGACGACGTTTACTACCAAGGAGTTTGATCTTCTGACTTTTCTGGCTGAGAATCCGAACAGGGTTTTTACAAAGGAGGAGCTTTTCCGGGAGATCTGGGATATGGAGTCTGTGGGTGATATCGCTACGGTTACGGTGCATATCAAGAAGATCCGTGAAAAGATCGAGTTTAATACGGCCAAGCCTCAGTATATTGAGACGATCTGGGGTGTGGGGTATCGGTTTAAGGTGTGAGCCTGTGGGGAAGGCTTCGGATGGAGCTACTGCAGGTGTATGAGTGCAGATCGGAATGATGGTGTATGATCTGTCGGGTGCTTTTGAGAGGAGTGGAGATATGCCGCTGTTGAGGGAAAGAATTTATACGATAGAGGATATTTATGCTTTGCCGGAGGGTGAAAGAGCGGAACTGATCGATGGACATATTTATTATATGGCGCCGCCGAATACGATGCATCAGAGGATCTCAAGTATCTTGTCCAGAAAGATAGGTAACTATATAGATTCTAACAAGGGGAAATGTGAGGTGTTTGCCGCACCGTTTGCGGTGTATCTGGATGAGAAGACGAATACTTATGTGGAACCGGATGTTTCTGTTATCTGTGATCCGGATAAGCTGGATGACAGGGGATGTAAGGGGGCTCCGGACTGGATCATCGAGATCGTTTCTCCGGCGAGCAGGCGTATGGATTATTATACCAAGCTGTTTAAATACAGGACTGCCGGTGTGAGAGAGTACTGGATCGTGGATCCTGTGAAGAAGCTGGTAATGGTGTATGATTTTGAAAATGAGGATACGGAGCAGTATACATTTCAGGATTCGATCAAGGTGGGGATCTATGAGGAGCTGAGGATCGATTTTGCTGAGATGTGATAAAAATGGAGGGGAATATCGTCTGGTGATAGCCCCTCCTTGTTTTTAGGATGAAAAGGACGAATTATGGAAGACAGATTATACAAGAAACTGGAAGCGTACGGTAAGAGTGATTTTTATCCGTTTCATATGCCGGGGCATAAGAGGAATCCGCTGGCTGTGGAGGGGGATTTTCCGGTGGAGAGGGATATTACGGAGATTGACGGGTTTGATAACCTGCATCATGCTGAGGATATTTTGAAAAGGGCCCAGGAGGATGTCGCACGGCTTTATGGTGTGCCGGAGAGTTTTTACAGTATTAATGGAAGCTCCGGGGCGATCCTGGCGGCGGTGTCTGCGGCTGTGGATAAGGGGGGACAGATCCTGGTGGCAAGGAACTGCCATAAGGCGGTTTACCATGCGATTTATCTGCGGGAGCTGAGTGCCACGTATATTTATCCACATGAAGATCCGAAATTGGGGATAAACGGAGGGATTTCACCCGGCCGTGTGGAAATGTATCTGGCGGAAAATCCGGAGATCCAGGCGGTGCTGATCACTTCACCGACTTATGACGGCATCGTGTCGGATGTGGCGAGGATCGCGGAGATCGCGCATCGCTATGGTGTGCCGCTGATCGTGGATGAGGCTCACGGGGCGCATTTTCGGTTTTCGGATTATTTTCCGGTGTCTGCGGCGCAGCTTGGTGCGGATGTGGTGATCAACAGTGTGCATAAGACGCTGCCCTGTCTGACCCAGACGGGGGTGATCCACCTGTGCAGTGATCGTGTGAGCCGGGAAAAACTGAAGCGTTTTCTGGGAATCTATCAGAGCAGCAGTCCTTCTTATATTCTTATGAGCAGCATTGATGCGTGCATGGATAAGCTGGAGCGTGAGGGGGATGAGATGTTCCGTGTGTTTACGGAGAATCTGGAAAAAGCACGCAGGCGTCTTTCTGAGTGTAAGTATATCCGGCTGGTGACGCCGCAGGCCTGTGAGTGCCAGAGAGTTTTTGATTTTGACAGATCCAAGATATTGCTTTCTACTGTGAACAGTTCGCTGAACGGCCGGGAGCTGCATCAGATTCTCCGGAGGGAGTTTCATCTGGAAATGGAGATGGAGGCGGAGAATTATGTGCTGGCGCTGGCGGCTGTAGGTGATACTGCGGAGGGCTTTGAGCGGCTTTGTGATGCTATTGAAGAGATCGACCGCCGTGAATCGTTAAAATACAGAGAAGCGGCTGTGGAGAAGGAGCCTTTGAAAAACGGAAAAATGAAGCAGATCATGCGGATCTCTCAGGCTATGGATGCGGAGAGTGAGCGGTGTCCGCTGGATGAGTGTATCGGACGGACGTCCGGGGAGTTTGCGTATCTTTATCCGCCGGGGATCCCGCTGATCGTTCCGGGGGAACAGATTTCTGGACATTTCGTAAAAAATGTGAGAAGATACCTGGAACAGGGCTTTGAGGTCCAGGGCCTGAGTGACCAGACCAGTGAGACGGTGTGTGTTGTGAGAAATGAGATGTGAGGTGCGTGGCAGCAGACGGATCTGTGTATTACGGATCAGAGCGTGTATAGTAACGCATATGCAGCAGAGGAGACATATGGGAAAGATTTTTTACATTATGGGAAAAAGCTCTTCCGGTAAGGACAGTATTTACAGACAGCTGGAGGGGAATCAGGAGCTGGGGCTTAAGCGGCTTGTGATCTATACTACCCGTCCGATCCGGGATGGAGAGGAGAACGGAAGAGAATATTTTTTTGCAGATGAGAATAAACTGAAGGAGTTCCGAAGAAACGGGAAGCTGATCGAGGCGCGTACTTATCAGACAGTTTACGGGCCGTGGACATATTTTACTGCGGATGACGGGCAGGTGTCTGTGGGTAATGACAGCTATCTGGGGATCGGTACACTGGAGTCTTTTGTGAGGCTCCGGGAGTATTACGGCAATGAAGTGATGTGGCCTATTTATATAGAGGTGGAAGACGGAGAGCGTCTGGAGCGTGCGCTTGCCAGGGAGAAGACCCAGGAGGTGCCGAAGTACGAGGAGATGTGCAGGCGTTTTCTTGCAGACCAGAATGATTTTTCCGAGGAAAATATTCTTAAAGCAGGTATATGGAAGCGTTTTGAGAATCATAATCTGGATGAATGTGTGAAGGAGATCGTAAATTATATAAAATCTGTACAATAAGGAAAAATAGTTTTTTTTATACAGAAGATTATGTTATAATTAGTTGAAAGATGTCCGCCGGGTATAACGGAGGGCACAAAAGGCAGAAAGAGGTGATTCTTATGGCAGGATTTCATGACATCATCGGCCATGACGATATAATCAGGCATTTGAAGAATGCGATAGAGACAGGGAAGGTATCCCACTCTTATATTTTTACAGGGGAACCGGGATCCGGCAAGAAGCTTCTTGCGGGGACTTTTGCGGCAGCGCTGCAGTGCGAATCGGGAGAGTCTGAACCGTGTATGACTTGTGATTCCTGTAAGAAGGTGATCGGCAAGAATCATCCGGATATCATTACAGTAACTCATGAGAAGCCTGGAAGCATCAGCATTGACGAGGTGCGTGACCAGGTTGTGCGTGATGTGGATATCAAGCCGTACTGCAGTCCGTATAAGATCTATATCATTCCGGATGCGGAGATGATGACGGTGCAGGCGCAGAATGCCATTTTGAAAACTATCGAGGAACCGCCGGAATATGCGGTGATCATGCTGCTGACAAGCAATATCGACAGTCTTCTTCCTACGATCCGTTCCAGATGTGTGCGTCTGGATCTGAAGGTGGTGGATGACAGTCTTGTGAAGGAATATCTGATGGAGCATCTTCAGGTGCCGGATTATCAGGCTGAGATCGATGCGTCTTATGCGCAGGGCAGTATCGGCAAGGCGAAGGAGGCTGCGACTTCTCAGGAGTTTGCGGATATGACTGCCAATGCCCTGAAGATTTTGAAATATGCCAATTCCATGGAGGTTTATGAGCTGACAGAGGCGATCAAGACTTTGACTGCTGATAAGAATAATATCAATGATTATCTGGATATTTTCCAGTTCTGGTTCCGCGATGTTCTGATGTTTAAGGCAACAAGGGAAATTGACAACCTGGTTTTTAAACAGGAGATTAATTTTATCAGAGAGCAGGCCAGCGAGCGTTCTTATGAGAATATCGAAAAAATCCTTGAGGCATTGGAGAAGACGAAGGTGCGTCTCCGTGCCAATGTTAATCTCGAACTTGCCCTGGAGCTCCTGTTCCTGACAATTAGGGAGAAATAGAATGGAAAAGGTAGTTGGAGTCAGATTTCGTAACGTTGGTAAGATTTATTATTTTAATCCTAAGAATTATAAGGTGAAGGTCGGCGATCATGTGATCGTGGAGACTGCCCGTGGTGTGGAGTATGGCCGTGTTGTCCTGGAGCCGCGCAGCGTGAAGGAGGACGAGGTGGTCCATCCGCTGAAGGAGGTTCTCCGTGTTGCAACGAAGGAGGACGAGGATCATGAGGCTGAGAACCGCCAGAAGGAGAAAGAGGCTTTTAAGATCTGTAAGAAGAAGATCCGTGAGCATGGGCTTGATATGAAGCTGATCGATGCGGAGTATACCTTTGATAATAACAAGGTGCTGTTTTATTTTACAGCGGATGGCCGTATTGATTTCCGGCAGCTGGTTAAGGATCTGGCGTCTGTGTTTAAGACCAGGATCGAGCTTCGCCAGATTGGTGTCCGTGATGAGACGAAGATCCTTGGCGGTATTGGTATCTGTGGAAGGACGCTTTGCTGTCATACGTATCTTTCGGAGTTTGCGCCGGTTTCCATCAAGATGGCGAAGGAGCAGAATCTTTCTCTGAACCAGACGAAGATTTCTGGTGTCTGTGGTCGTCTGATGTGCTGTCTGAAGAATGAGCAGGAGACTTATGAGGAGCTGAACCGGAATCTTCCGGGTATCGGGGATATGGTAACGACGCCGCAGGGTGTTTCGGGTACGGTCCAGAGTGTGAATGTTCTCAGGCAGATGGTTAAGATCGTGGTTGAGGTGGATGACGAGAAGGAGATCCAGGAGTTTCCGGTCCGTGATCTGAGGTTCCGCCCTAAGAGAAAAAAGGGTAAGGGTGGTGCTGCTGACCACGAGGAGAAAGAGGTTAAAAAGGGAGATTCGAAGCCGAATGAGAAGTGATCTGGTTTATTGCGGTGAGCGTGTGGATGATCTTCAGAATGGGTTGTTTGTGATCCAGGATCCGAAGAAGTTTTGCTTTGGGATGGATGCGGTTCTGTTGTCTGGCTTTGCCCGGGTGAAGAGGGGTGAGGTTGCGCTGGATATGGGGACCGGTACGGGGATCATTCCGATCTTGCTTTCTGATCGTACGGATGGGGAGCATTTCACGGGGCTGGAGATCCAGCATGAGTGTGCGGAGATGGCTGACCGTAGTGTGAGGTATAATGGTCTTGAGGACAGGGTTCGGATCGTTGAGGGTGATATCAGGGAGGCTGCCGGGATTTTTGGGGCGGCTTCTTTTGATGTGGTGACGTGTAATCCGCCGTATATGATCGGGCAGCATGGGTTGACGAATCCGCATCTTCCGAAGGCGATTGCGAGGCATGAGATTTTGTGTTCGTTTGATGATGTGGCTTGTCAGGCTGCCCGGGTCCTGAAGGACAGGGGGCGGTTTTTTCTGGTGCACAGGCCGTTTCGGCTTGTGGAGCTGATGGCGACTTTGACGAAGTATAAGCTGGAGCCTAAGAGGATGCAGCTGGTGTATCCTTTTATTGATAAGGAGCCGAATATGGTGTTGATCGAGGCTTGTAAGGGCGGGAATTCCAGAATCCGGGTTGAGCGGCCGCTGGTGGTTTATGAGCGGCCGGGGGTTTATACGGAGGATGTTTTGGAGTTGTATCGGATGGTGTGAATGTTGTGATGTTGTGGCTTAGGGTGGCTGCCTGGTTGGTTGTTTGTTTGGTTGGTTGTGAGAGATTGGGTGGCTGCTCGGGAGGTTTTGGGCCATCGGCGCTGCGCTGGATGGCTGGGAGGTAGTGGTGGCTGTGGTACTTCGGTTGGTGAAGGGACGGCGAGGGGAGGCAGGCTGCTGGTGGTGACACGCTGCGCCCCCTGCTCGGCTGCGGCGCCGGTTTGCTGCCATTCGCGCAAACTCGCTTCGCTCAAACAGTGCGCTCGGTGGCAGCAGCTATCCTCACCTCGCTGACGGGGGCTCCGCTAACGTCACCACCAGCAGCCTGCCTCCCCTCGCCTGAGATTCAAAGCGAGAGATCGCAACGCGTAGCGCACTGAGTATCGAAGTATACGGGCACTTTGCCAGAAGTGAATCACTGAGAAAGAGAAGAAATAAAACAACATCGGCACAGCGTAGCACATTGAATATCGAAGCATACGGGCACTTTGCCAGAAGTGAACCACAGAGAAAGAGAAGAAATAAAACAACATCGGCACAGCGTAGTGCGCTGAATACCGAAGCATACAGACACAAGTCAACAAATAAGAACAGCGAATCCCTTGCACTACTAAAAAAAGCCCAAGGGGTGTGCAGAGGGGGCGCGGCTTTGCGGCCCCTTTGCGGTTTTCAAAGTTTCCAAACTTAAACAAACCCCCGCGGTCAAGCGGAATATCCCTCACGGTCAAGCGGAATATCCCTCACGGTTAAGTGGAATATCCCTCACGGTTAAGTGGAATATCCTCCGCGGTTAAGCAAAACAACTCCCCCACGGCCAAGTGGAAAACAACTCCCCGCGGTCAAGCGAGAAAAGAGGAAAATATGAAACAAAACGGAAAACTATACTTATGCGCCACCCCCATAGGAAATCTCGAAGACATCACCCTTCGAGTACTAAGAACTCTTCGGGAAGTGGACTTAATCGCTGCGGAGGATACCCGCAACAGCATAAAACTTCTGAATCATTTTGATATAAAAACCCCCATGACCAGCTACCACGAATACAATAAGATCGATAAGGGCCATGTCCTTGTGGAAAAGCTGCTGGCGGGTACAAACATTGCGTTGATCACAGATGCAGGTACTCCGGGTATCTCAGATCCCGGGGAGGAGCTTGCCGCCATGTGCTATGAAGCCGGAATTGAAGTGACTTCACTTCCGGGTCCTGCTGCCTGCATCACTGCTCTGACTTTGTCAGGCCTGCATACCAGGCGTTTTGCTTTCGAGGCTTTTCTTCCGGCGGATAAGAAAGAACGAAAAACGATCCTGGAGGAGCTTTCCTGTGAAACCAGGACTATTATCCTGTATGAGGCGCCTCACAGGCTTGTACGGACCCTTGGTGAGCTCAGAGAGGCGCTTGGCAACCGCCGGATGACTCTTTGCAGAGAACTGACCAAGAAGCATGAGACGGCATTCCGGACTACGATCGATGATCTGATGGATTTTTATAAAGATGAGAAGCCGCTGGGTGAGTGTGTTCTCGTGATCGAGGGCAGGAGCCGCAGTGAGATGGAGGCGGAGAAGCGTGCTTCCTGGGAGGAGATTTCCATTGCGGAGCATGTGGCGATGTATGAGCAGCAGGGGAATTCCAGGAAGGATGCCATGAAGCTTGCTGCCAGGGATCGTGGTGTTTCCAAGCGGGATATTTATAAGGCGCTTCTGGATGGAGAAGGTTCTGCTGAATGATCAGGTGTAATTGTGGTACGGATTGTAGGTAACGTGATCGTGGATGCTTGAATAAGCTGCATACTGTGACCAAGGATTTTTGGGAACGTATGTGGCTTTTTTTATTGTGGTAATAAAAAGTACTGTGCGGATTTTGTCGAAATGATTTGCTTGCAGTATAGACCATATTGTGGTAAGCTGATCTTATCAAAAATAAAAAGCAGTTCCGGGATTCTATGGAAATGCTGTAAAAGCATATTTTTCTAAAAATAATCTTATTTTTCTATTACATTTCATATATCAGGCAGATTGCCTGTCATCTCAGAAAATTCATGCTTTTTTCCATTTTTCAGCAGGAGTTTTCAGATGAGGCTCCTTGAGATCAAAACAGAGGAGTCGTGTATGATCGTAAACAAAAACAGAACAAACAGCTCTAACCTGCGGCAGTGGCATCCTGCATTTTTTGCTGATATCCAGATAGAACTGGAGTCAGAAAGGGAGAATCTGATTTTTGAGAATGAGCATCAGCTTGGGACGAAACCAATGGAGATCGATGCGCTTGTGATCAAAAAGAAGACCGATATCCCCATTAATAAAAACATAGGAAGGATCTTCCGGAAATATAATATCATTGAGTATAAGAGTCCGACGGATTATATAAGCATCAATGATTTTTATAAGGTGTGTGGATATGCATTTTTTTATAAAGCGGATACGGTAACTGAGGATGAAATCCCAATTGAGGAGATTACGATCTCTTTGGTAAGCAGGGCATATCCCCGGAAGATGCTCCGGCATTTGAGGGAGTTTTGGAAATGCCGGATAAAAAAGATAGAAGAAGGAATTTATTACGTAACAGGATCTAAGATCCCAATCCAGGTTATTGTAACGGAACAGTTGTCGAAGAAGAAAAATCTGTGGCTGAGAAGTCTGACTGATAGAATAAAAGATAAGGAAGATATGAAACGACTTCTCAATGAATACAGAGAAAAGCAGAAAAATCCTTTGTACGAATCAGTCATGCAGATGATCGTAAGGGCTAATGAAGAAAAATTCAGGGAGGCGGATTGTATGTGTGAAGCATTAAATCGGATCATACAGGATCAGATCGAGGAAAAGATAAGAAAAAGTTTACAGGCTGGCTATGATGAAGGTTATGGAATTGGAATGCAGGATGGAATAAAGGATGGGATGCAACAGGGGATGCAACAGGGAATGCAACAGGGGATGCAGCAGGGAATACAGCAGGGAATGCAACAGGGAGAACATAGTATTAACAGTTTGATCCTCTGCCTTGCTGAACTGGGCAGGACGTCTGATATTATAAAATCGGCATCAGATCCGGAATACCAGAAGAAATTGTTAAAAGAATTTGGGCTTTTACTGGAGTAGCTGAATATTCCATATATTTTAAGCGCATATTGTGCTATGTAATTTGAAATTGCATTTAATAAGATACTTTTTTGCCTGTATTTCCTATGATTTTGCGTGGAAATACAGGCTTTTTTGTGCTATAATAAACTCTGTATTCGTATGTAAAAAATATTTATTTTACAGGTATAAATGACACTTCCGGAGCGGGTTTGAGAATTGCTTTCTGCAAAATGAAAATACAGTATTTCCTGAAATTAAAAGATCAGTTTATCTTGTTCAGGATTTGATGTAATGATTTCTGAAGCTGCTATGGTTCTGCAGAAATGAATTTTCAAACACGTCCGGACGACAAGAACAGGAGGAATGACATGGGCGCAGAGAATACAGAATACGGCGCGGATCAGATCCAGATCCTGGAAGGACTGGAAGCCGTACGTAAGAGGCCTGGAATGTATATCGGAAGTACCTCCAGCCGTGGACTTCATCATCTCGTATATGAGATCGTGGATAACGCAGTCGATGAAGCACTGGCTGGTTTTTGTACGGAGATCCATGTAGATATCAATCCGGATAATTCCATTACAGTTACAGATAATGGTCGTGGTATTCCGGTTGGCATCAATCATAAGGCTGGTATTCCGGCAGTTGAGGTTGTATTTACCATTCTTCACGCAGGCGGTAAGTTCGGCGGTGGAGGATATAAGGTTTCCGGTGGTCTTCACGGTGTTGGTGCATCTGTTGTAAATGCACTTTCCGAATGGCTGGAGGTTACCATCTACCGAGAGGGTAAGGAATACAAACAGAGATATGAGCGTGGCAAAACTATGTACCCGCTGAAGGTGGTAGGTGACTGTGATCCGGGGCTTTCCGGTACGAAGGTTTATTTCCTTCCGGACAAGGAGATCTTTGAGGAGACTGTTTATGATTATGATATCCTGAAACAGAGACTTCGTGAGATGGCTTTCCTGACTAAGGGCCTTCGTATCGTTCTGGAGGATAAGAGAGAGGGACAGGAGCGCGAGAAGGTATTCCACTATGAGGGTGGTATCCGTGAGTTTGTAAGCTACCTGAACAGAAGCAAGGAGGCTCTTTACCCGGAGATCATTTACTGTGAGGGTGAGAAAGACGGCGTGTCTGTAGAGGTTGCGCTGCAGCATAATGACTCCTATACAGAGAACACCTATGGCTTTGTAAACAATATCAATACACCGGAGGGCGGTACACACATTACCGGTTTCCGTAATGCGATCACCAATACATTTAATGATTATGCACGTAAGAACAAGCTTCTCAAGGACAGCGAGCCGAACTTAAGCGGTGATGATATCCGTGAGGGTCTGACTGCGATCGTCAGTGTTAAGATCGAGAATCCGCAGTTTGAGGGTCAGACCAAGCAGAAGCTTGGAAACAGTGAGGCAAGAGGTGCGGTAGACAGTGTTGTAAGTAAACAGCTGGAGATTTTCCTGGAGCAGAATCCTGCAGTTGCCAAGGCTACCGTTGAGAAATCTGTTCTTGCACAGAGAGCCAGAGAGGCAGCCAGAAAGGCACGTGACCTTACAAGAAGAAAATCCGCACTGGACAGCATGTCGCTTCCGGGAAAGCTTGCAGACTGTTCTGACAAGAATCCGGAGAACTGTGAGATCTATATCGTAGAGGGAGATTCCGCGGGCGGTTCTGCCAAGACAGCGAGAAACCGTGCCACACAGGCGATCCTTCCGCTGCGTGGTAAGATCCTGAATGTTGAGAAGGCACGTCTGGATAAGATTTACGGAAACAAAGAGATCAAGGCAATGATCACTGCCTTCGGAACCGGAATCCATGAGGATTTTGATATTTCCAAGCTTCGTTATCACAAGATCATTATTATGACCGATGCCGATGTTGACGGTGCACATATCGCAACACTGCTTCTGACCTTCCTGTATCGTTTCATGCCGGAGCTGATCAAGCAGGGATATGTATACCTGGCGCAGCCTCCTCTCTATAAAGTGGAGAAGAACAAAAAGGTATGGTATGCATATGACGATGATGAGCTGAACAATATCCTTACCGAGATCGGACGTGACGGAAACAATAAGATCCAGCGTTATAAAGGTCTGGGTGAGATGGA
>ERZ773146.784-NODE-784-length-23467-cov-7.202802_pt1 | contig 23467 bp, 20 predicted proteins | sample MGYA00580847_ERZ773146 | MGnify/ENA primary metagenome ERZ773146 (study PRJEB29015, sample SAMEA2737830) | human gut metagenome | biome: human gut; feature: human-associated habitat; material: faeces | place: China | collected 2012 ...
GCTTTGAGAACGGTTTCCATTCAGCAGTCACCGTCCTTTAGGTGAAGTGGTTGATGAGGGTCTTGAGAAGGTTCAGAAGAAAAATAATGTGGGTCAAAAACTGCATACTAGAACCGCCTTTCACGCAGTTTTACTTGTATCCCCCCCCCGAAGTGGTATAATTTTCTTACAAGCACAAGCCCATGTTTTACCGGATTTGAAACTTTGTAAGGAGGTACCACTTATGATCTCTTATCGCAAACTCGCCATGCGTGTTCTGGGGCACAGCCCGGTTTCTGCGGTCAAAACAGCCCGCCGCTCCACCGGAAAGCGCGCCGCCGCCCTCGCCCTCACCGCCGCCCTTGTGGTCGGGATGACGCTCCCCGCCTTTGCGCTTCCATGGTACATTGAAGATGGTGACATCTCGATTTCGGCTGGTGAAAGCGGCAACGATGTCACACAGAATGGTAAAACAACTAAGAATGATACGGACACGGTTATTAAAAGCAACGGCTCTTCTACCGCGTCTTCGAATACGGTAACGATCGAAGCAGGTGAAGGCAAGACGGTGGATGTCACGCTGGAAAACGTCAATATCGACGCATCAAGCGGTGCCGCTGTAAGCGTTACCGGCAAAGGCGACACGAACATTGAGCTGAACGGTAACAATACATTGACGAGCAGCTCCGGCTATGCCGGTCTGGAGCACAATAAAACCGACGACAGCGGCACGCTGACGATTCAGGACGAAAAGAATGATGATGGCTCCGCAAAGGGCGGTGCGTCCGATACTACTGGCAGTTTGACTGCCAACGGTGGTTACCACAGTGCTGGCATCGGCGGCAGTGACGGACATGATGGCCAAGCGACCATTACGGGCGGTGAGATCACTGCCACGGGTGGTAATGGGGGTGCCGGTATTGGCGGCGGTGCCGGTGACACGGACGCCGTCGGCGGTGACGGCGATGTGACAATTTCCGGCGGTACGATCACCGCTACGGGCGGCAGTCTGGGTGCCGGTATTGGCGGCGGTGCCTACGGCAATGGTACTGTCACAATTACTGGCGGCGATATCACCGCAAAGGCTACGGGCCGCTATGGTGCCGGTATTGGTGGCGGTTATGGCGCGATACCGAAGGACACTCTTATTGGAGGAAATGGCACTGTCACCATCAGCGGCGGCACCATCACCGAAGCCTCTGGTGGCTATATGGCTGCTGGCATCGGCAGCGGCTTTCAGGGTCTGGGCACAGTGACCATTGAAGGTGATGCCGTCATCAAAAACGCACAGGGCGGTAAAGCTGGAGCCGGCATCGGCAGTGGCACCCGTGGTGACAGCGAGATCATCATCAGAGGTGATGCAGTCATTGAAAATGCGGAAAGTAGCGCAAACGGCGCTGGCATCGGCGCAGGACAGGGTTCGCTGCGAGATAACATCTCAACCGTCGGCAAGGTTACCATTGAAGGCAACGCCAAAATCGAAAATGCAAAAAGTGGCTCTGGTGGTTCCGGTATTGGTGGCGGTTTCATTGGCATCGGCAATGTAATCATTAGAGGCAACGCTCAAATCGGAAACGCCACCGGCGGTGAAGAAGGTGCCGGTATCGGCGGCGGTGCTCTTGGCACTGGTGACGTGACCATCGAGGGCAATGTCACCATCGAAAATGCAAAGGGCGGCGCTGGTGCTGCCGGTATCGGTGGCGGCGCAGAAACACAACCCGACACCAAGGATACCAGAAACAAAGTTTCCATCAAGAGCACCGAAGCTGGTTCGCCCGATATCACTGCCACCGGCGGTGGAGCTAGCGATGGTTCTCTTCCCGGTGCTGCGGCCATCGGCAGCGGCAGCGTTGCTGACGGTGCTACTGAGGTAAAGTCTGATATTACCATTGAAGGCAAGGTGACGATCGACGCCACTGGCGGCGGCGATGTGGCCATTGGCGATTCGATCAACGGCGAAACGCAGTTCTCCGGTTTGCAGGTGGGCACGACCATCACCCGCCGCAATGCGAAAGGCGACGATGTTTCCCAGCCCGGTGATGTTGTACGCGAGCAAGCGCCCACCGAAACGGAAGCGGCAGAAGCACCTTCCACCGGCTCGGTGGAAGTGGAGCGCCCGGTCACGGTGGAGGGGCTGTATGTCACCAACGTTCTGGGCAAGCAAATCACCCACACCTGCACCCAGAACGGCACGACCCTGACCATCCGCGCCAACGGCATCGTGGCCTCGGCCCACCTGACGCTGGGCATGGTCCGCACCCTGAAGGCTCAGGGCGTGAAGACCCTTGTGTTCACCACCCTGCTCTCCCGCTCCACCACGGTCTCGGTGGACGCCCTGCTGGCGGCTGAACCCGACGCCCCCGATGAAACGGCTGTCGTCTGGACCCACACCGGCCCCTGCGCGGCATTGACCATTGACGGCGCAGACCACAGCGCCCTGCTCAAGTAACCGAACGGAGCACACAACTTATAAAAACGCAGCCGGGAGGCTTCCGCTTTTGGAACGCCTCCCGGCTGTTTCGTTATGCCGTTTTGGTTTTGAGGTAGTACCCGATGCCGATGGCGTCCGCCAGCGCCCAGCCGATCAGGACGCTAAGCCAGATGCCCGTGACCCCCAGCGGCGTAGCCGAGAGCAGATGTGCTGGATGAAAAGGCCGATGGAAAGAGTGATGAAGAATGAGGCTCCCGGTACAACTGAATAAGGCCGTTCTCAGGCCGCAGCACATCCGATAAACGAATACCGCCGAGGAGCTTTCCTACTTGGGAAGCGTCCTCGGCGGCTTTTTTAGTTTATGTAGCAGCGGTCCTGTTTTATAAGCCAATCTTCACACAGCCGCTGGGCTTCGTCCTTTGTGCAGCAGGTGCAGTTGAAAAGTTTGCCACGGATGGAACAGTAAGTGTAGTGTACCTTCGGGACTCCATTGGCATCTCGAAAATCAACGCAGCGTTCCTCACCGGGCAGCAGATAGATCGTATCCACGTTCAGCAGCTCCTTTTACCTTCGTTCATGTGCCAAGGGCACAACGTTTGCTATTGTACCATGTGCCGTCCCAAAAGACCATTGCTTTTTTGACCAAAGATACGCGCAAAAATTTTTCACATTGAAATCACCCAACTGGCGTTGAATGAACACGGGTGGATTGTGTATAACAAACATTGCGACAGGTATGCTATTGGTGTGTAACAAACACAATTAGAATGTGAGGTCGCTATGAATACGCTTTTGGGTCAACGAATACGAGAGCAGCGCAAAGAAAAAGGATGGACGATCGAGCAGTTTGCAGAACGGGTCGAGTTGTCAGCAAATTATGTTGGAGACTTAGAGCGCGGAGTAAAAATCCCTAAACTGGAAACCTTTATCCGAATCGTTGAGGTGTTGGGTGTATCCGCAGATGTGCTTATTCGGGATTCCGTTCCATCCGCATCCCATGTGGCAGATGACGAACTGAGCAAAAAGTTGAGCAAACTTACGCCGGGGCAGAAGAAAGCTGCCATTGACATCCTGAACGCATACACTGACAACATTCCTTATATCACAAAACGATAAGCCTTTGCCATCGGAGCGCCAGCGAATAACGCTGACGCTCTTTCTTTTTGCCCTCAAATAGTTTATAATCAACACTATAAGCGTGTATATAACGCTAATGGCGAGTGCTTGAGGTGAACGACATGACGATGCTACCCAATATCGAAGAAGCAATGGAAGATGCCCGGAATGGAAAGTTGAGCCCGTATTGGCAGAATAATCTAAAACGTGAATGCCTGCATGGAGAGCTATCGGCTGAAGAACGGCTGGCTCTTTCGGAACTGAATTGCATTTTGTCCGAGACTCCACAATGGAGCAGCGAAGAAGAACTGTGCCATGACATGGAGAATATCGGCGGCAGGGTTCGCTTCTGCCGCTTTTGGAATGAGCACTATTCCATGGTGCAGTTGACGGAAGATCGCAACGGAAAATACTCCACAGCCTACGTTCTGGATACAGAAACCACCCCGGATGTGCGTAAGGTGGCGGCATTGCAGGCACAGAAAGAACTTGCGGACTGTATGCAGGCGTGGGGCGTTTCTCTTCTGGAAGCGCCAGTTCCTGAACAGATGAAGTACGATTCTCTTGCAGAAGCCGCTTCTCACCTCATGCAAGTTCTTAACGACCCGGAGCATATCACCGGGTAAAAAAGCGTCCCATCGGGATGCGCAGCCTGCATTGGGAAATGCAGATCAAAGGGGCTTGGGGCATTCCCCAACAAGCGTTTTGCAAAGCAAAATAAGCAGATGTATATACGTCTGCACTGCTTGCCACGTAGATGTTTCCGTCAACTACTGCGTCAGGAATTTTTATCTAAAGATCACCTTAATATGAGGTGCAGAAGATCGTACAGTATTGCGTACGCAAAAGTACCTCATGATGCAAAGAATACGCGGCTGCGTAATGGTAAGGAATATATTTATAGCAGTTTGCGTTTTTGATGCACAAGCAACATTCGCAAACTGCATATCGCAAATATGCCGTTTTGATAGGCACTGTTTTTAAAAATTGCGATAATAAAAAGTATCCTCCATATGGAAAATGAAAGACTATGTGCAAAATCCGGCGTTATTCCATTGGATTTAACGCTTTCCCACCCCTCATAGACACCTGATGGGAGAATATCCGGTTCATCTCCCGGCGCTTTCGGGTCAGGTCAGAGTGCACATAACGCTGCAAGGTGATGTTGGCGTTAGCGTGGCCTAACAATTCGCTGAGCGTTTTCACATCGCACCCCGCCTGCAGACAGGTCGTCGCAAAGGTATGGCGCAGCGCGTGCGGACGTACTTGCCGGACAGCTGCCTGCTTCAGATATGCCTTGATGCTTTTCCGGTAGCAGCGGGGTTCGGTAGGTTTGGATTCATTGCCAGATAGAAACCATGTAGAATTACTGGCGTTTCCGCGCAGCTTTTTCAGCATAATAAGCAGCTGTTTCGGGATCGGAATTTCCCGGCGCGAGGTGCGGGTTTTCGGCGTTTGGATGACTACCTTTGTATGACCGTTTCCACAGGAAATTCGACAGACCGTCCGATTGATTTTCAGTATTCCAAGTTTCAGGTCAAAATCACCCCATTGCAGGCCGCAAATCTCACCAATACGCAGACCTAATTCAAGCCCCAATAGTAGCCCAATCTTGCGCACTGTTGGATTCTCCTGCACATATTGATAAAGCCGTTGCTGTTCCACCGGGGAGAGAGGCGCAGAAATTTTGTCGATAGCTTTTGGCAGTGCTACTTCCAGCTCCATCGGACGGATCAGGCGTAAATGCGCGGCATATTTGCAGATGCGGCGCAGCATCGAGAGGCATTCCCGGGCAGAGGATTTCCCCAGTGGCTTGTGTGCAGCATCCATAGGCGTGATGATCTGCTGCATGGCCTGTTCCAGAAAGCTTTCCTCAAGGGACGCAACGGGCACTTTGCTCAAAACAGGAAGAAGATACTTGTGCAGGGTGTACGAATAATGCGCATAGGTGGATTCTTTTATACTGTTCCGCAGGGAGTGCAGCCATACTTCAGCCAGTGCTTCAAAGGTCAGGTCGGTTCTTTTCAGGTTGTAGAAGCCCGCCTCTGCTTTTTTCTGGATCAGCACCCGTTTGACCTCTGCATAGACTATGCCGTAGACGTAACCCCACTGGATTTTGCCCTCCGGCGTGCGCGCCTTGATGTACCGGCCTTCCCACCGACCATCCTTGCGTTTGTGAATGTTTTCTCCCCGTCGTGCCATTTTGTTTCCTCCTGCGGCTTGGACACCCACCTGACCACTTATTTTGTCCACCATCGTTTATAGCTGGGTTTTTCATGCAAAAATGGGCAATGTGCAATAAACTTTCAGCTTCTGCGAGGTTTTTTCTAAGGTCGGGTGGGATACATTTGTATGGTTTTCTATTGATTCCCAGATATAACCATGATAAAATAATAGGAGAATTCAAACAACGATGTCGAAAGATCGGTATCCTCCATTTTCCATGTGAAGGATACCCCTTTATTGCGGAAAGGGGTGGACAAGGTGGCATTGCGTCTGTTTGAGCACAACGAGAAAGCATATCGTGCGGCAGTCCGGATGATGGACCAGTATGGCAAAGCCGCCATTGTTCATCCCACCGGCACCGGAAAGAGCTATATTGCGTTCAAGCTGATCGAGGACAACCCGGAGAAGGTCGTGATCTGGCTTTCTCCCAGTGAATATATCTTCAAGACCCAGCTGGAAAGCCTGAAAAGGAACGACCCGGATTTTCCGTTGGCAAACGTTCACTTTTATACCTACGCCAAACTGATGTGCTGCACGCAGGCGCAGCTGGACGAAATAGCAGCGCAGAAGCCTGCCTATATTATACTCGATGAATTCCACCGTGCCGGTGCGGAATGTTGGGGCGAAAGCACGGTGGCTTTATTAAAGTTATGCCCGGATGCAAAGCTTCTGGGGCTGACGGCAACAAACATCCGATATCTGGATAATAACCGCGATATGGCCGAAGAACTTTTCGATAGCCGTGTTGCGAGTGACATGACCCTTGGCGAAGCAGTCGTCAGGGGTATTTTGCCTGCCCCGAAATATGTGACCACGGTCTACCAGTACCAGAAAGCACTTGCAAAGTATCAGGCGCGGGTGGATAACCTGCGGGCGCCGGGCATTCAGGATGTGAATCAGAAATATCTGGACGCGCTGCGCCGCGCACTGGAGCAGGCAGACGGCCTGGATAAAGTATTTGCCCATCATATCACGAATAAGGCTGGCAAGTACATTGTGTTCTGCGCCAACAAGGAGCACATGGACGAGATGGTGTCCCATGTACCCGAATGGTTTGCCGGGGTCAACCCGGACGTTGTGGTGTATCAGGCCTATTCAGATGACCCGAACACCGACAAGGCGTTTGCGGACTTCAAGACGGATACGAGCAACCGGCTGAAGCTGCTGTTCTGCATCGATATGCTCAACGAGGGCGTCCATGTGGAGGGAATCTCGGGTGTGATCCTGTTCCGACCTACCATTTCGCCCATCATCTACAAGCAGCAGATCGGACGAGCCCTGACCGCCGGAGATACCGCAGCCCCGCTGATTCTCGATGTGGTCAACAATTTCGAGGGCTTGACCAGTATATCCGGTCTGCAAAGTGAGATGCAGGAAGCAGTCCATCGTCTGTATGCCAACGGCGAGGGCGATAAGATCGTGACCGAGCGGTTTGAGGTCATCGAGCAGGTGCACGACTGCCGGGTGCTGTTCGAGCAGCTGCAGGCGAGCCTTTCTTCCGGCTGGGAGCACTATTTCTCCGAGGCCAGCATCTACTATGCGGAACATGGCAACCTGAACGTCCCGAAACTGTATGCCACGCCCGGTGGTCTGAGCCTCGGCGTGTGGCTGGTCACACAGCGCCGGGTGCGTGAGGGACAGATCCAAGGCAACCTGACTGAGCAGCAGATCGCGCGGCTGGACAGCATCGGGATGGTCTGGGGCAACCGGAAGGAAATTGCGTGGCAGCACGGATTTGAGGTCGCAAGGAAATACCACGACACCTACGGAAATCTGATGGTGCCCGGCAAATACACCAACCCGGACGGCTACCCTTTGGGACAGTGGATCATCAAGACCCGGCAGCAGAAGCTGAACGGACGCCTGAAGGAAGAACGCATCGCGCAGCTTGATGAGATCGGTATGGTGTGGAACATTTTCGATGCCAAGTGGGAAAAGGCTTATGCATTGGCTGCAGCCTACTATGAGGAAAACGGCAACCTGAATATCCCGCGTTCCTATGTGACAGCGGCTGGTGAACGGCTGGGACAATGGGTCGCAAGCCAGCAATGGGCGTACCCGAAAGGAAAACTGACAGACGAACAGGTTGAACGGCTGAACAGGATCGGAATGTACTGGGGCAATCGCAATGACCGCCAGTGGAACGAAGGATATCAGGAAGCCAAACGCTACTTTGATGCTCGCGGCGACCTGAACGTCCCGGCTGATTATGTGTCACCGAACGGTTACAACCTCGGAAATTGGGTCAAGCGGCAGCGGTATACCCGCCAGAATCCTGAAAAAAGCTGCGCTGTTTTGACAGAGGAGCGTATTGCAAAGCTGGATGAGATTGGGATGCGGTGGGAGAAAGCGGATTCGAGGCCGCGCCGGTTAGAACTGGCACAAGAATCTAAGAGGAAAAGTGAAAATCTGAATGTTTCGGCTAACCACAAAACGGGGGAAGATATCGGTTTGTGTAGTTAATAGCGCGCCCCCAAACAGTTGCTGTAATTTGGGTCGGAGAAGTTACGTGAGTCGTAAAAAGAAAATCTAAAGGAGTTATTGGAGAGGATTATGTCAAAGTTTCAGCATGATGTGATGTTGCGGATTGTAAAGATCTTGAATGTTCTGATGATCGAGCTGCCGTTTGCGGCTTGCTGGTTCCTGTACTACTCGCACCAGACCTATGCAAATCTGGCATGGAAGGGTCATTTTGCGATTTTAGGTCTGTTTTTTATCCTGTACATTGCACTGGGCAAGGTCTACGATGCGTTCTGGATGTCCATGCAGCGGGTCTCAGAGCTTGTGTACGGTCAGATCCTTGGCGCGATGGCAACCGATGGCATTTTGTACATCGTGATCTGCCTGATGTCGGCAAAGATTTGCAACCTGTTGCCGGGTATCGCAGCAATCGTGGGACAGCTGGTGATGGCTGCGATCTGGGCATCTTGTGCACATAAATGGTACTATACGACCTTTCCGCCGCAGAAGACCGCTGTGGTCTACGATGTGCGTCATGGTATGGAAAAGCTCATCAACGAGTATGGTCTGAGCCAGAAATACGACGTGCAGGTCACCCTGAGCGTGTCGGAGTGCTTGGAAGACCTGAGCATTCTGGACGAAATGGAAACGGTTTTTGTCAGTGGTGTTCACAGCCATGAACGAAACATTATCCTGAAGCACTGCGTAGGGAAGGGCATCAATATGTTCGTCATTCCCCGCGTTGGCGACGTTATTATGAGCGGCGCATGGCCGATGCATATGTTCCATCTGCCCATGCTGCGGGTCGGGCGTTACATGGCAAGTCCGGAGTTCTTGTTCATCAAGCGCACGATGGACATTGTGATTTCGCTGGTGGCACTGATCATCCTGAGCCCGCTGTTCCTGATCACGGCCATTGCAGTCAAGTCCGATGGTGGTCCTGCCTTCTATAAACAGGTGCGCTTGACCAAAGATGGTAAGCAGTTCGAGATTTTGAAGTTCCGCTCCATGCGCGTGGATGCAGAAAAGGATGGCGTGGCACGTCTTTCCACCGGCGACAAGGATGATCGTATTACAAAGGTCGGTCACATTATCCGCGCCTGCCGTCTGGACGAACTGCCTCAGTTGCTGAACATCCTAAAGGGTGATCTGTCTGTTGTTGGTCCCCGTCCGGAGCGCCCGGAAATCGCCGCCCAGTACTGCGAGGAGATGCCGGAGTTTGCGCTGCGCCTGCAGGCAAAGGCTGGTCTGACTGGTTATGCACAGGTATATGGCAAATATAATACCACCCCCTACGATAAGCTGCAGATGGATCTGATGTACATTGCCCATCCCAGCTTGATCGAGGATTTGAAAATTATGCTGGCAACCGTGAAGATTCTGTTTATGCCGGAAAGCACCGAGGGAGTTTCCGAGGGTCAAACTACTGCAATGAGTGGAGAAAACGACTGATTCATCAAGTCTTTTATTGCGTTTAGGAGTAAAAACTAAAGCTTTTTTGAGCACCCCGTTGAAAATAAATATGAAAGATATGACAACATTACATGCTAGCCCTTCAGTGTAGTAATGAAAATGCTACAAAGTCAGAACATGTGTGAAGTTGAGCAAAAAGCACATAGTAATAAAAGCTATGTTAATGCGAAACTAGATTATTTGAAAGGAGGCAACGGACTTGATGGTGAAAGATCGAAAACAAGCGGGTAGACAAGGATTTAACGATAAAGCAACGATGGCTTGTCGGACTGGTACGATTGTTGAACTTGCGATTATCTTGGGGCATCGGAGCAGTGCCTATTTGTCGCAACAATTCAATATTGGAGCAATTAGAACTTTAAACATTATCTTCACGGGGCTTTATGGCTTCATGGATAGCATTTGGTTTGCTGGTTCGATTGCACTGTGCATATATATTATTGCATTAGTAAAATACTTGTCTGATACACATAATAAAGGATCTAAGATTGCACTGGCGTTTTGTATGCTTGGCATGCTATTGGGAGTGTATAGTATCAATGTCGTTGAGAAGCATTTGGCAGATTTATCAATAGGAACACGATTGATTTTAAATGCTTTAAAGAATGTAGATTCGGGAGTTCTTGCGGGGGAAACGCTTCTTTTGATTGCAGTATGTGGGATTGTCTACGTTGGTTATAAGACTTACATCTCAGTTAAGGAGTCAACGTTTTTAGAAAACAAAGTGCCACATCAAACAAGGCAGAGTAAGAAAAATTTAAAAGCAGAAATTCTAGAAGAAAATGACGAAGACAAGTTTGAGAACACACAAGTCGATGTAAATGAGGGCACAGCTGAGATTACTACAATAACGGACATAGGGGAGAAAACTAAACAAGAAGCGAATACCACTAAAGAAACAGTCGTTGTATCTGCTAGAAGCCCAGACGGAAAGTTTGTTTTGGGCGTAATTTTCTTGCTGTTGCTTCCGATTTTGACGGTGTTTGTTTTCACTATTTTACAAAGCAGTTGGCTATCTGAAATCGAGATTTTTGAAAAGTATAAAAATGAGTTTCAAAATAATCAAACGATTGACTTGATTGTTGAATGGGCTATCCCGTGGGCGATGGTTTGTACTGCAATTCTTGTTGCAGCAGGCATAGCATTTGTAATTGTAACGATTTATCAGTGTATAAAGAATGAAAAACTTGTTCATCCGCAGGCCCTATTTGCGGTGATATTGGAAGCAACTCTCATAGCGGCCTCGCCAATTTTGAAGAAAATCGATGCATTTAATTACCTGTTGGAAATGATGGTTGATGGTGGCGTAATAAATACATTGATAGCTCTTGCGGTTTTCTATTTTGCTATTCTAACATTTTTGGTTTTACTTTTTGTACCCAAGGCGGATGGAAAGGAATCGTTTGAAAAAGAGTTAAGAACGAAATGTACAGAATTGTTTGGACGAATTCAAAATGTGGCAGTTGGACTTTTGGACTCAAGCGTCAGAATCATTGAATTTGCTACAACAGATTCTTTAAAAGCAATCTTGGGTATGTTTGATATCCGAGACAGAAGGGAGTCGTCCAACCAGAAGAAAAACTAGGAACAGACAAAGGAAATGTGATGATGTTAGGATTTGTTGCTTTTTGGACAGGTATAGCATTAGTTGCTTACATTGTAATAGTGCTAATTCTATTGATATTGCATGAAATGCAAATAGAGAAGCCACTTCTAACAACCGGGTTGCTTTTTGTTGTTATTCTGCTACTGGTTTACATCGGCAGAAGGAGTCTCTTTGCAGCGGTAGAACTCTCGGTAGCAACAATTCTTTTTGTAATCGTCTTAGGGGTGTTTAAATCTAGTCTTTTAAGCGACCCAAAGAAGAAAATAGAAGCGCTCTTGATGGATCGGAATATTCTGGATAATGCAAAGAAAACTCTGACCAGTGGTGCGGCAATGTTGTCAGTTATCTCTTGTTATACAACAGCATGTGGAATGCATGATGTAGTGTTCGGAGGCTGGCTCGCGTACCCAGCATCCATCGCAGTGCAGGTTACATTGGCCTTTTTAAGTTTCTTTCTCCTAAGATTTGTTCTCTCTGTGCGAAATTTAAACTGGCCAAGGATTGCAGAAAAAGTTGTTAGTTATGTATTGATCTTAGTAGCAGCAGGATATTTAACAATATCATCATTATTTAGTTACTCGTTTATTGCTACAAAAGCGTATGAAAGGACAAAAAACGAGAATAATGAGGCAATTGCGCGGACTTATTTTATTGAAACTGTGAATTTGTTAGAGAGTGAAAATGAACAGCGAGGCACAGCACTTTATTCCGAACTATCTGGAGCAATAAACGATTCGAATGGCCTATCTTTGGCTATTCAAATCCAGCAGGCTGTTGAAAACGAGCAGCTGAATGCGCAGATTATATCTGCGTTAGCGGGAGTATCAAATATGAGTGTTACCGTAACAATTGAGCAAGATGATGACCTTAATGACGTACCTGAATATGCTCTGACGCAGAGCGCAAAGAACACATTGATTCAAAGCAACTCCATTTTACGAGGATGGATTGGCAAGTTAACTACTGCATTGTCTGATTTAAATGCCATTGCTGCAAAAGAGGATCAATTATTATCAAGTGATGATTACAACAAGATAAAAAGTCACTATAACAGTTTATATGGGAGTAGTGGCAATAATGCATCCGACGCATTAAATCAAATGATTATAACAACAAGTGAAATCAATAGTGTAAATGGCATAATGAGGAATCATATCCAAAGTACTCAAAATGCAATAACTGAATTAAAAGCTGAGATTGACCAATTAAAGCCGTTTCTGGAATCAGCAAACAGCACGATCAATCAAATATCGCAGTCTATACAAAATAACTCAAACAATACATCGATTCAAACAGCAGAGGAAATTTTGAAAAGAATCAACGAAATCCAACTCGAAGCGGAAATTAGTGGCACACAAGACGCGGCAAAAAATGATTTAGATGATTTACTGTTGGAAATTGATGCTTGGACTTTATCCAAAAATCTGTCATCTCAATCAATTGAAAAAATCAGGGAATTCTGTGAGCACTTAAAAGAATATCGAAAATATATTGAGCTGAAACAGACACTTGAAAAATTCAATGAAGACGCAATTAAGAAGGTTTATATCGTTGTTTCAAGTGAGGAAGACGAGAAAACTGTCGGCAATCTTTTGTACACCACCAAAGCAAAGTGGTTATCTTCACGAAACGAGGCGTTCTATACGCTTGAAAGCAGCATCACACTCTTGCCGAATATTTCAGATATTGAAGTCAGCACGTCAAAGGATAATTCGAAGATAAGTGCAATTCCTGGCGAAGCTATTCGGATGCAACGGATACTGTTTTCTGAACTTACAAATGTTGAGCAAGCTATTAATTACTTTGGAAGTGAGTATGCTGGATATCGCAAGATGGCATTCTTTTCTGTGGCAATGGCGGTTTTCTTTGATTTGGGGGCTTTCATTTCAGGAAATCTAGTTATGCTTATTCAATATTTTGAAAAAGATTTACCAGGAGATGAAGATACTGATAACGACGATTAAAAGATGTGCATGAGAAATGAAAACTAAAAACCGGCGCAGACTCTTTGAGATGAGTCTGGGCTGTAATCTTTGATATGCGGAGAGGGACTATGAGTGTTGTGGAATACAGAGGATACTCCGTTCTTATGTCAGTTTATCACAAAGAGAAGCCGGAGTATCTGAAGCAGGCAATAGAGAGCATACAAGCGCAGACGCTCTCCACAAATGATTTCGTGCTGGTATGTGATGGACCTCTGAACGAACCATTGGATAGCGTAATCGTAGCGAAGCAACAGGAGATGGGTGAATCTCTGAATGTTGTTCGCCTCGCAAAGAACGGTGGACTTGGCAACGCACTCAATGAAGGCATCAAGCATTGCAAAAATGAGCTGGTTGCCCGGATGGACAGCGATGACATCGCTTATCCGGATCGATGTGAAAAACAGATCGCTGTGTTTAACACACACTCGGAGATGAGTATTTGCTCCGGTATCGTGGAGGAGTTTACTACTGATCCGCACACCGTCGATACAAGGCGTGTGCCGCCCGAGACAAATGCGGAAATCGTAGAGTTTGCAAAGAAGCGCAATCCGTTTAATCACCCCTGCGTGATGTATAAGAAATCCGCAGTCGAGGCAGTTGGCTCCTATCAGGATTTCTATCTTCTGGAGGATTATTACCTCTGGCTCCGGATGCTGATGGCAGGATATCAGGGTTACAACATTCAAGAGCCGCTGCTCCATATGAGAGCTGGCTCGGATATGTATTTAAGAAGAGCCGGTTGGAAATATGCCAAGACGCAGGCGAAGCTGTTCAAGTTTATGAAACAGCAAGGTTTTATTGGGGAAGGACAGTACATAAAGAGCTGTGTGATTCGTAGTGGATCAGCATTGGCCCCGAACTGGCTGCGGAAGTTTATGTTTGAGAGGGTATTAAGAGATGCAGGCTAAGACAGACAACAGAAACCAATTTGTGGATATCATGCGAGGCATAGCGATGCTTCTGGTTGTTCTGCAACATACAATGAGTGGATGTACGGTCGGAGCAGAAAACACATTTGTGTTTAATATTGCATGGTCCTTGCAGATGCCACTGTTTATCTTGATTAGCGGGTATGTAACAAAATATAGCCGCCCCATCTCTAACAGCAAGGGATTGTGGAAATATGTAAAGCGCAGAACGGTTGCCTATATGCTGCCCTGGGCTGTATGGAGCTTTTTAGTTAGAGGCATCATCTTCGGAGAGAATAGTTTCTTAAATGTTAAGCATCTCCTGTGGAATATGGATTCAGGCTATTGGTTCCTCGCAACGATTTGGACGATTAGCATGATTTTCGGCGTGGCGTCTTTCGTTGCAGAGCGGGCGAGCAAAGAAAATCTGCTGAAGAAACAGATTGTACTTCTGGGGTGCTACTTGGCAGGAATGGTTCTGCTGGTTGGAATTGGCGTGATTTTAGGACTTTCGTTCTTTGCAATCAAATTGACGCTCTATTATATGCCTTTCTACTATGCAGGATTTTTGTATGGTCAGTTTGATGATAGGATGAAGGAATCTGAGACTGGCAAAAAGATGATTGATAGCGTAGTTGCTATCTGTTTTGTAATGTGGCTGTTCGTCATTCTTAGATTTTCGCTTTATGAGATGTCGGATGGTGGTCTTGCGATTATCTTGCGTGCGGCAACATCGCTGGCGGGATGTATTGCTGTATGTGGACTCTGCAAGGGGATCTTCTCCGAAAAATCGGGGGGGGTACCCTTGCGTGGGTCGGAGAGCACTCACTGGAAGTGTACCTCACTCACTATCTGCTACTCAGCTTAATCAAGCTGGACGAAGCACCAATTCTATACAGTCCGACAGGGCTGAGCATAGTTCTGGTCAACTATGTGATTACGGTAGCACTTACTGTGATGGCAATAGTGATGATGAGTCAAAATGTTGTGCTGAGATTTGTATTAACTGGAAAGAAAAAGTAAGGGATGTTTTCCTTTGGGCAGGAAAACAAAGCATGGAAATTTACATGATGCACGGCCTGCTTCTCAATATCTTCAAAAGCAGTGCTGTAATCCAATTTAGCAGTATTGAAGGGTATTTACTGGCTGCCGGAAACTTTGCCCTGACAATAGGGCTATGTGCAGTGGTTATCCGCCTGCTCAATCAAAATGTTGTACTCAAGAAAGTATTAAATATTCGATAAATGGTCAAAGGAGAAATGACATGCATCCGAGAGTGCTGATCGTAGGAACAGTTCCATATAACACAAAATCAACGTCACGCGCTTTTGATGCGTACTTTCACTATTGGGAGAAAGAAAATCTTGCACAGATATTCTCCAATACAAAGAAGCCGTGCAAGGGGCATTGCGAGACGCTTTTCCAGGTTACGGATCACCGTGTGTTGCAGCGGTGGATGGGGAAGAAAGTCGATACCGGCGTAATCTACCACTATGATGAGCTTGACACGGAGTGGCTTGACAATGATTTGGAACTCGGCGATGCAAAAGCAGAAGCCGCCTACAAGTTTGGTGGAAAGCATACGCCCCTTACGCATTTGCTCAGAGGAATCCTCTGGCGAAAGAGGTTTTGGTGCACAGAGAAGCTAAATAATTGGCTCGACAACTTCAAACCGGAATGTGTGTTTCTGGCTTTTTCGGATGACTATTTTATCCCGCAGATTGCAATGTATGTCGCCAAGAGGTATAACGTCCCGATTGTCTCCTGCATTGGCGATGACTACTATTTCAATGTGGAGAAAACGCTGAATCCCATCTATCACCTTTATAAATCGACTTATAAAAAATTGATTGATAAGGTTCTGGCATGGCCGGGCAGCGCAATTTACATCAGCGACAAGATTCGGGATAAGTATAATTCGGAATTTGGACTGGATGGCGAAACGGTTTATTTAACTTCTACGGTTCAGCGTAAACCGTTCAGCATAATTAACAAAGATTGCCCTGTTATTACTTACTTCGGAAACATCGGTATGGGACGCAATAATTCCCTGAACGATATTGGCTACGCTCTTGGGAAAATCAATCCGGAGTATATGCTGGAGGTTTATTCCAACGAAAAGGACGAGCAGGTCTATTCTGTATTCAAGGACAATCGAAATGTCAAATATATGGGCTCTGTGCCGTACACGCAGGTTCAAAAGCGCATGGCAGAAAGCGACATAACGGTTATTGTAGAGGGATTTGAGGAAAAGGACATCAACCTTTCACGGTATTCACTCTCTACAAAGGCGGCTGATGCGTTGGCCAGCGGTGCTTCCATTTTGACATATGGCTCGTTGGAAAGCGGCATTATTGAGTATATGCTGTCAACGGATGCGGCAATGGTTTGTACGGATAAAACCAAATTGGCGGATTCGATTGCACATCTGATTTCGGATCAGGAACTTCAAAGGAAATACTACGAACAGGCGATTGTGATGACAAGAGAACATCACAATCTGCAGGCAAGCTGCAAGACCTCGGAAGATGTGGTTGCAAAGGCAATTCGACATATGAAATAAGTGGCAGAGGATGCATGGTGATGGAGAACAAATTTTCAATTATTATTTCGACGTGCGATAAGTTTTCGGATTTGTGGGACGCACATATTTTGCTTCTGAATCAGAATTGGGCAGACCGAAACGTGGAGACGTTTTTGGTAACAGACAAACCCACTGACCGGACATTTGAGAATGTAACAGTGGTGGCAGCAGGCGAAGGAACGGAAATAACGGAACGTCTGAAAACTGTGATGCCGCTGATTAAGACAGAGTATGTTCTCTTTACCTTGGATGACTATTTCCTGACGGAAAGGATTTCGACTCAGGCAATTAACGAAGATATTCAGATCATGGAAAAGCATCAGATTGATTATCTGCGCCTGTTTGTTATGACCATGAAGAGCCTGAGAAACAGAAAAGCTGAGGAACTCGAACCGGATATTTTTCTGCTGGACAATTATGCAGGCGATTACATTGTCAGTCTCTATGCGGGTATTTGGAAAAAAGACTTCATGGAGAGAACACTGACAAAAACGCTGAATGCATGGCAGTATGAGGTTGCCTTGACAAATATGGCACGTCAGTTGAATGCCCGCTGTGCTGATAGCCGACGTGGTGAATTTCCGATTCTTGACGTGATCCGTAAGGGAAAGGTGCTGACGAAGGCTCGTAAGTATTTCGATGAGAATCCTATTTATAAAGGTAACCGAGAGGATATGCAAGCCAAAGATGAGTGGATGCTTGAATTCCGGACATGGCTGCGTGAGTGGCTTCCGAAGCCGCTGTTTAATCTCTCAAAGGCAATCATGAGACGCAGAGGGTATATATTTTTTAGCGATAATCAGTGAGGAGTACAAGGAATGCGGATTGTGCAAATTAACGGTGGGGCAAAAGGAAGCACCGGAAAAATCATGATGGGGATTGCCGACGTAGCAAGAACACAGGGACACGAAGTAATGTGCGCATCGCCAATTACCTCTACTAATCGTGATGCAGGAGCGAATTGCGGCTACTACAGAATTGGAACTTATAATTCACGCAGGGTAAATGTTGCGCTTGCCAGAATCACAGGATTCAATGGGTGTTTCGCATGGTTTGAGACATATAAACTTTTGAAGAAGATTGATGAATTCAAACCCGATATTATTCATCTTCACAATTTGCATGATTCGTATATCAATCTCCCCATGCTTTTTTCGTACATAAAGAAGCACAATGTTCCGACAGTATGGACATTGCACGATTGCTGGGCATTTACTGGGCAATGCCCATACTTCACCATAGCAAAGTGCGATAGGTGGAAGGCAGGCTGCCACAACTGTCCGCAGTATAAGGAATATCCTGCTTCGCTCTATGACAATACGAAGAAAATGTGGCAACTAAAAAAGAAGTGGTTCACCGGTGTAAAGAACATGACGATTGTTACGCCGTCTGAATGGTTGGCAGGATTAGCGAAGGAATCTTATTTGAAGGAGTATCCGATTCAGGTCATAAATAACGGTATTGATTTAGATGTGTTCAAACCTACCCATAGCAACTTCCGCGAACAGTACGGGATTCCGGGAGATAAATATATAGTTTTGGGTGTTTCCTTTGCATGGGGTTATCGCAAAGGGCTAGACTGCTTTGCAGAGATGGCAGAAAAACTGGGCGATAAGTATCAAATTGTTCTTGTCGGCACAGATGATGAAATTGACAAAAACCTGCCTAAGAATATTATTTCAATCCATAGAACACAGAATCAGAAAGAACTTGCCGAGATTTATAGTACAGCGGATGTGTTTGCCATGCCGACAAGAGAGGAAAACTACCCGACGGTCAATATGGAAGCGATTGCATGCGGAACGCCGGTTGTGACTTTTGATACAGGTGGAAGTCCGGAGATGTTAAATGAAAAGGTTGGCAGGGTTGTTCCAGTGGATGATGTTGATGAGATGATAAATGCAATCCAAGATATGTGCGTAAGACGGGAGAAGGAAAACGACTGTGAAAATCTGGCAGGCATTGCTATGAAAACTAGATTCAACGAATATGTCACACTGTATAGTAAGAGGTGCAGTAAGTGAAAATAGTCTTGTGGGTGTCTATTGCGTATATTTTTTTATATGCAATGTATTTGAATTTGTCCTTTGCATTTGGAGTAAAAAGAAATCAAAAAAGAGATAACAGATATTTAATTATACTTGTTATTGCAATGGCTGTGTTTGGGAGTAGTATTAATCCTCCCTCGCATGGGTGGGACTTATATAGACATTATCAATATATCAATAGCCTACGAGCCGCTAATTATGATTTTTTTGACTACATGTTTAATTTTAATAATCTGTTAGGTGGTGGCACTAGAAGCGGATTATATGGGTATAAATTAGTTTGCTTTATTGTGAGCAGATTTGATAGTAACAGGATACTGCCGTTCTTCACGCTTATTATAGTGTATGGAATATGGAGTTATATTACACAGGACTGGTTAAGGAAAAATAATAAGGCAGAATTGTTGGCTCCATCCTTTATGCTCTGCTTGGCTACGATGCCGTATGTGTATGTTAATACAGGAATCCGCAATGGACTTGCGGCAAGCTTAGTGGCGTGGGCATTATATCAGGAGTTTGAAAAAAAGGGATCGCCAATTATTACGATATCGATTCTACTTTTCTCATGTACGATTCATAATGCGGTTATTATCGTCATTCCTTGTTGGATGCTTGCACATTTTGCGGTTAAGATGAAAACAATACTGCTGATAGCAATTGGATTGGCTTTATTAGAGCCAGTAGCGCAGTTCGTGTATGCTCAATCTATCCCGGGAATTTCACAGGCTGCTAATTTATATTTGGTATATATAAGGTCAGATGCGTACTTCTTTTCGTATGGATACCTCGTTGTAGATATTGTTTTTATATTATTGATTGTATATGCGTTTTATTATACCAACAAGAGCGATGATGGAATGTTATATAAATTCATTTTTATATATGCGATTGTTATTGTGGCGCAGATTGGACACTATGATCTGGTTCTACGCCCTATGTACGTTTTAGCAATGTTTTCTGGAATTACGGTTTATAATCTGTACTCGTTCTTTCACACCAGGATGGGGCAAGCTTTGATGTCGATACTTATATTCTGTGCATGGGGAACTGCGGTAATCCTGCATGGACCGGCATATTTGTTGATGGAGTACTTATAATGGAAAACACATTGAAGAGACAGGCAAACATTGAATTGTTGAGAGTTGTAGCAATGTTAATGATTATAGGGAGTCATTTGGCTCTCCATGGTATTCAGGCTGATATGGGCACATGGAGCGCAGGAAATCGAATCAACCGCATTTTCACGAGCATGTTAAAGCCGGGGGGGGGTAGGTGTAGCGGTCTTTTTTATAATAACTGGCTGGTTTAATGGAAATAAAGAAAAAATATCCGTTAAACGTACGACATTGACAACTGCTTTTTACGGATTTGTCTGTGGATTGATTGGAATCTTGGGACTTGTTAAAGGCCTGAATCCGGTTTCCGCTGACAGCGCCAAGAATCTCATGCGGTGCTTTTTATCACCTGTAATGGGAGGAGGCTGGTGGTTTGTAACAGCGTATATTTTGCTAGCCCTAATAGCTCCAACAATCAACAGATACGTGGCTAAAATGAATAACAGAGAAGCTGCCTTGTTGGTTGCCGGATTTTGGTTCTTCGAGTATACAGTTGGAAACATAATCTCCAATCAGTATTTTCCGATACAACGAGCCATCATGTTCTATTTGATAGGGACCTGCCTGAAAAAGTACAATAAATATCCGAATAAGAGAGGGCTTTTTTTATTAGGAAGTGGCATGGCATATTGCTTACATGGAATGATTCAATATGTGAGTGATTCCGTGATTGCCAGAGGAAAAAGCGGAATTTTGGATGAAATTATTATTATTGTAACAAGTTGCTTGTCTAACTCGGTGCTGATTATAGTTGAAGCTGTCCTTTTGTTTTTGTTCTTTTTGCAGATTACTATTGATTCGAGAAGAATTTTAGAGGTTGGAAAAAGTGTGTTTGGAGTGTATTTGTTACACGACTCGATTTTCACAAGAAACCTCATATGGCATAACGTTGTAAAAACTGAAAAGATATACGAAATGAGGGCGTATCTGGCCATAACAATTCTTGTGATTGGGGGAGTGTTTTTATCGTGTTATATAGTTGAAAGAATTCGAATCAAGTATTTTGAGGGCATTATGGAGGGAACGGCAAACAGGTGCGTGCAGTTTATAAGATGTTTTGGAAATAAGATTTTGTGAAGGTGAAAGTACCGAACGGATTTGGAGGGAAATTCAAAACCTATAAAGGGCGGTATATAAAACCAGCTGGAAGAAAGGATGCCATTGTAGAAAATGAACAGAGTTGCAAAAAATGCTGTCTGGATTATTGGGATTAGGATTGTACAGGCTATCGTAGCATTGCTGATAAATATGCTTACAGCAAGATATTTAGGACCGTCTGGATTTGGATTGATTACATATGCATCCTCTCTTGTGGCTTTTGTGCTGCCCATTATGCAATTGGGATTATGCAATGTTCTGGTACAGGAAATAGTCAATAATCCAAATGATGAAGGAAAGATACTGGGAACATCCATTACTTTGAGCTTCATCTCATCAATTTGCTGCATTGTAGGAGTCACAGCGTTTGCATTTGTTGCGAATCCGGATGAGCCTACGACAATTTTGGTTTGTTTTTTGTACAGCCTTATTTTGATTTTCCAGGCATTTGATTATGTGGAATACTGGTATCAGGCCAAATTGATGTCAAAATACACATCAATGATTAGCTTGGTGGCGTATATTGTCGTATCAATCTATAAAATTTTTCTGCTTGTAAATGGAAAAAGTGTGTACTGGTTTGCAATCTCTAATGCATTGGACTATGTCCTAATATCTTCGGGAGGGTTACTGCTTTATCGAAAACTAGGTGGAAGTAAATTGAAATTTTCAATTGAGACAGGAAGGATGATGTTTGAAAAGAGCAAGCATTATATTCTGTCATCCATGATGGTTACGGTTTTTGCTCAAACAGATAAGATAATGCTAAAGATGATGCTGAACGAATCCGCAACTGGATATTACGGGGCGGCTGTCACATGTGCGGGTATGACGGGCTTTGTTTTTACAGCGATTATAGATTCTTTTCGACCGTCAATTTTTGAAGGTCTAAAAGATGGAAAGGATGTCTTTCGCCATCGGTTGACGATGCTATATTCGATTGTTATATATCTTTCATTGGCGCAGAGTGTCGTCATGACGCTGTTTTCAAGATGGATTATTTTCATTCTATACGGGACGGCATATAATCCAGCAATAAGCGCACTTCAAATTATAGTATGGTATACAACTTTTTCCTACATGGGATCGGTTCGTAATATATGGATTCTTGCGAATGACAAACAAAAGTATTTATGGCAAATCAATATGTTCGGTGCGATTGCTAATGTGATTATAAACGTGCTTTTAATTCCGCGAATGGGGATCAATGGAGCGGCGGTGGCGTCTCTAATTACGCAATTCTTCACTAATGTTGTAGTGGGCTATATTATAAAGCCCATAAGAGGGAACAATAAAATAATCGAGGAAGCGTTGAAGCCAAAATATCTTCTGGATGCAGCGAAAAAACTTAGAAAGAGTTCTTAAAATGAATTTGAATGTTAGGAATGAAAATAAGCTCAGAGGTCAATGAACTGAATTTTATTAGTGATTTGACTCGACTTCAAGTCTAACGATTAAATATATAGATCCATCGAATCTATATGGATGTGTATCATGAAACTGCTGATGTGTTTTTGAACATGAAAAATGAGTTGAAGAGAATTAGTCGAAGAGAACAGACGAAAGCTGTTCTTCAAGTATAAACACTATTTTTTGAAATAACAGGAGGAAAACTAAAATGTCTGCATTTGATAACGCAACCCTTATGATCACTGGTGGTACTGGTTCTTTTGGTTCTACTGTTTTGAAGCACTTCCTGGATTCCGACCTGAAGGAGATTCGCATCTTTTCTCGTGACGAAAAGAAGCAGGACGATATGCGCCATGAGCTTCAGGCCAAGCATCCGGAGAATGCCAAGAAGGTGAAGTTCTACATCGGTGATGTCCGCAATCCCCAGTCCATCCGTGACGCCATGCCCGGCGTTGACTACATCTTCCACGCTGCCGCTCTGAAGCAGGTTCCCTCCTGCGAGTTCTTCCCCATGCAGGCTGTTCAGACCAACATCATCGGTACTGATAACGTCTTGCACGCTGCAATCGACGCAGGCGTTAAGCGTGTCGTCTGCCTGTCTACCGATAAGGCAGCTTATCCCATCAACGCCATGGGCATCTCCAAGGCCATGATGGAACATGTCATCTATGCCAATGCCCGTGTAGCTGCTGAGCGCGGCGGCACCACCATCTGCTGCACTCGTTACGGCAATGTCATGTGCAGCCGTGGTTCCGTCATTCCGCTGTTCATTGACCAGATCAAGGCTGGCAATCCCATCACCATCACCGACCCCAACATGACCCGCTTCCTGATGAACCTGGACGAGGCTGTAGATCTGGTCTTGTTTGCTTTCCAACATGCAAATCCCGGTGATTTGTTCATCCAGAAGTCTGATGCTTCCACCATCGGAGATTTGGCAAAGGCCGTCCAGCAGCTGTTCGGCGATACCGGTACGAACATCATCGGCACCCGTCACGGCGAGAAGCTGTTCGAGACCCTGATGACCC
>ERZ773146.787-NODE-787-length-23403-cov-7.952544_pt1 | contig 23403 bp, 19 predicted proteins | sample MGYA00580847_ERZ773146 | MGnify/ENA primary metagenome ERZ773146 (study PRJEB29015, sample SAMEA2737830) | human gut metagenome | biome: human gut; feature: human-associated habitat; material: faeces | place: China | collected 2012 ...
TGCGGGGCGCATATCAAAACCAGGCATTTGCTGTCAGAACTTGCAGCAAATGCCTGGCTTTTTTGTTTCATTTTTTTTCACAGATTTTCCGGAAAATCGATTATTTTATAAAGTTCTACCATCCGGTTCCAAGAGTCTATCTGTCAGAGTCTGGATTCACAGGTAGAAAGTGGAACTGTGATTTCCGTAAAAGATGAGGCTGGAAAGGTGATCACAGAGATCAAAACCGAGGTAACTCTGGAGAGTAATTATACAGAGCTTTAAACTTAAAAAATTCTAAACTTGTCGGAAAAGACTGTTTTCTCATGAAGAAATATGTTAAAGTAAGGCTGAAATATGCGTAAAAAGGAACAAACATTAACGAGATGTCGTTTAAGGAAGGAAGAACCATAGACATATGATGAGAGAAGACAGGAAAAGAGCGGAGCAACGCCAGAAAAAAATAGCGAGGCGCAAGCGGGAAGTACAAAGGATGAAAAGAAAGCTATATAAAGCAGGCATTCTTGCAGCAGCAGGAATTATCGTGTTGGCTGTGATTCTGATGCTTTGTGGAAGTGGAAATGCAAAGAAATCTGCAAAAAAGACATCCTCTGCCAAGACAAAGACAGAGACAGAAACAAAGACACCAGAAGAGATAGAAGCTGAGAAAATCCAGGAGGTGCTGGATTCTGACCAGTATAAAGACCAGCTGGGCGAATTATATAAGAAAAACCCGGAGACGAAGGAAATCATTCTGAACAGAGAAAAGTATTCCGATGATCTGCTGACATGGCTGTTTGATCATCAGGAAGCACTGCAGTGGGTGATTGATTATCCGGAACAGTCAGCACGATCAGAGGAAGAACTCAGTGCGCAGGGACTTCAGGCGGTAGATTTGAAAGATTACAGAATCCAGAACCATATTCCGGTATATTTCCAGTGGAGCGAAGTATGGGGATATGCATCTTATGGTTCCGAGAATATCGGAATGGGTGGATGCGGACCGACCAGTCTTTCCATGGTGGCGACAGGACTTACAGGCAATACTTCATTTACACCGAAGTATGTGGCAGATATGAGTGTCAATATGGGATATTATGTAGATGAAGTCGGAACAGACTGGACGCTTATGACTGCAGGAGCTTCAGAACTTGGAATAAATTCTGCACAGCTTACAAACTGGTCAGAAGACACTCTCAAATCCGAGCTTTCGGCAGGACATCCGATCATCTGCAGTATGGGACCGGGTGATTTTACAAACCAGGGACATTTTATCGTCCTTTCCGGGCTGACAGAGGAGGGCAAGGTACTGATCAATGATCCGAACAGTAAGATCAACAGCCGTAAGAAATGGGATCTGAATACAATTATAAATCAGATGAATGCAGCGTGGTCATTCTGGGTATAAAAATTTGGAAAAAGTGCAGGAGAATTGGATAAATTCCCTTGCGCTTTTCTTTTATTTATGATATAAATAGATATTGTCGAGAGACAAAATGGGTGGATTCCCGAGTGGCCAAAGGGGACAGACTGTAAATCTGCTGCAATTTGCTTCGGTGGTTCGAATCCACCTCCATCCATTCGCACGTTGCGGTTTGCACGTTGCGATGCGTCCGCTGGTGTGGCGGAATAGGCAGACGCAAGGGACTTAAAATCCCTCGGGGGCAACTCCGTGCCGGTTCAAGTCCGGCTACCAGCACTTTTCTGTAAGGTCTGATTTTGGCATATGCTGAGATTGGATTTTTTTGTTGTTTTATAAAATATAGCATTTTTGAGTGGAGCAAAGGAGCGTTTGTTCCACTTTTTATTTATGACAATAGAATGCTCGCAGAGCGTGCATTCTATTGTCTGTCACAGGAATGTCAAAAAGCCGTCCGAAAGAAAATAGTTTCTGCTCAGACGGCTTTTTATATTAATGATATCTGTTATGAAAATGCCTGTAATTCATACAAGCTGCTTTTACCGAACCGTCCATGCTTCTGCACAGATCGGTGTGTCAGCATTGACAGTAATGGTTCCGCAGGTACGGTCATCAGGCAGCTCCCAGTAGGCAATGACGGTATCCTGTTTAGCAGAAAGCTCCAGAATGCCGCGGTCAGCGATCAGATGAAGCTCTGTTAAGTCGGCAGGAAGCTGGGTGGCTTTATCTGCACATGTAAAGATACCGGTTGCTGCATCATAGGCGCAGACATTTCCTAAAATGGAGAAGGAAACTTTGCCGGTGCTGCAAAGGGATACGTCAATGCCAACTGCTGCAGGAGAAGTCAGCTCTGCCTGGCAGGATGTGGTGTCAGTTGCGTGGAAGAGTGTGTTCGCTGCTTTTTTTGCATCAAACCATTCATGAACAGGATGCTGTGCAAGAATCCATTCACCATCCTGCTTGATCAGCTCAAGTTCACGGGGCAACGTCAGCATGCCGGTATAGAGACGTTCCGGATTCTGGGTGCGCAGCCACTGAATCAGTACGATGCGGTCAGGTGCGTTATTATAGGTTTGTCCGGCATAAGCGAGTTCTGTATAGGAAGCACGTTTGCCGGCGCTGTAGTTGGTAAAGCGGAAGCCGTCAAAATCGCCGATAAAGTATTCACTGGAAGCAGTATAGAAAATCCATTTTTCAGTGCCGTCCGGCGCAGAAATCGGGCGTAGATCGGGGCATTCGTTGGCAGTTTCAAAAGTCAGTTGCTGAGTGATCTCCCAGTGGAGCATATCTGTGGAACGAAGGATGGCATATTCCGTGCCTTTTAAGTAAAGGGACATGATAAATGCTTTGGATTTTTCGTGCCAATAAACCTTGGGGTCACGGTTGTCTGTTTTGAGAAACGGAACAACTGCTCCCGGAAGCTTCTGCAGAGTGAGACCATGATCGGTGCTGTATGCTGTGTGCTGGGTGTAGTCTTTTCCCTCGCTACAGGCGCTGTCATGGCTGCCGCCGGCTGCGGTATAGAAGAACAGGAGTGCATCCTTGGGAAGACTTCGATAGAGGTTGCTGTCAGCAGCTGCCTGGATTTCATCTCTGTGCTCGTTTGTCAGACCGCAGCCTGAGAATATGGTTCCTTCTTCATCCGGAAGCATGGCAACGGGAAGCCGTGTCCAGTGGAGCAGGTCAGTACTGGTGGCATGTCCCCAGCTCATATTGTTCCAATTGACACCGAAGGGATTGTGCTGATAATATAAGTGATAGGTTCCATTGTCGTAAACAAGACCATTTGGATCGTTGATCCAGCCTGCGTTGGCTGTAAAGTGGACAGCCGGATGCACTTCGCTGGAGACAGGAAGCTCGTCAGTCTGAGTAACTGCATCTTCAAAACCTGCAGGAAACTCTGCAGACAGGGTTAGCGTGCGTCCAATCCATTCAGAAACCGGCAGAGGGGAAAGATATTCGTAGGAATAGGTTCCGTTGTCTGCCGCGGCTTCTCCGAAAGGAAAATAAACACATAAAAGAAGCTTTTCGCCGTCAAAAAGTTTCAGGACCCTGGTATCTTTCGGGTGGGATACAACCGGAAGACAGAGAAAAGGATGCTTAATTGTAAGCTTCATATGGAAATCCTCCAATTTTTTTCTTCATCATAAAATGAATGGCGGAAAAAAGTCAATATGGGAAGTGTGGAAAGTACTGTGGGATATCACAGAAAATTGTGAAATAGAAAAGAAGGGTAGAAAACAGGATGAAAACAAAAGGCAAATCCGGTGTTATGGATATGACGCAGGGAAATATGGCGATGCTGATCTTAAGCTTTGCATTGCCGTTGATGTTGGGAAATGTATTTCAACAGTTTTATACGGTGGCTGATACGGCCATTGTGGGAAAAATACTTGGAGTGGATGCGTTGGCAGCACTCGGCACAGTAGAGTCGATAAACTGGCTGGTTCTGGGGACCATTCAGGGAATCACCCAGGGCTTTGGCATTCTTGTTTCCCAGCAGTTTGGTGCCAAAAAAGAGGAGGCGCTTCAGGAAACCATTTTTCATGCGTCTTTTCTGGCAGTAGTGGCGGCGATTTTATTTACCGTTGGTATTCTGATCGGATTACCTGGTTTGGTCGGAATTTTACAGGTTCCTGTTGATATTCGCCCGATCTGTCTGGACTATTTGTATGTGCTCTTTGGCGGCATTCCGCTGATGATGCTCTATAATTTTACTGCGGCTATGCTGCGGGCGTTTGGAGACAGTAAAACACCTCTGACAGCATGTGTTATCGCAGCGCTGTTTAATATTGCGCTGGATTTATATTTTATTCTGGAGCTTGGCTGGGGCGTAAAGGGTGCAGCGCTTGCAACTGTGATCGCCCAGACCCTTGCTTCTGCATATTGTCTTTGGAAGCTGTGCCGGATCGAGGTGCTTACAGAAAAAAGGAAGGCCGCCAAATGGAGACTTCATGCCGGACTTTGCGGGAAGCTGATCTATCTTGGATTACCGATGGCATTTCAAAACCTTGTGATCGCCATTGGAGGCATGATCGTGCAGACTGTGGTAAACAGCTTCGGCGTTGCATTTATCGCAGGCTATACGGCGACGTGCAAGCTTTATGGTATCCTTGAGGTGGCAGCGACCTCCTATGGCTTTGCAATGGTTACCTACACGGGTCAGAACCTCGGTGCGGGAAAAACAGACAGGATCAAGGAGGGAACCAGAATCGGTGTTTTGATCGGTGTGCTGACTTCCTTTGTCATTACCGGACTGATGTTTCTGTTCGGACGAAATATTCTGGGACTTTTCATCTCTGCAGATGCAGCCCAGGGCAGTCAGGCTGCGGTGGTTGCATGGCGCTTTTTGCGGATTATGAGCAGCTTCTTATGGGTACTGTATATTTTACATATCGTCCGCAGCGTGATCCAGGGAATGGGAAATACCGTGATTCCGCTTGTATCCGGAATTTTTGAATTTATCATGAGAACCGGTGCGACGCTGATTTTACCAGTGCTTTTTGGAGAAAATGGAATTTTATTCGCAGAGGTGCTGGCATGGATGGGCGCCGATCTGGTGCTGATTCCGGGATATTTTTATATGCGAAAAAAGTTGCTTTCGGGCAGATTGGACCAGGGTGATGTTCAAAGCGCAGTTTGAAGCTCGAAGAAAGAAAAAAACCAGCCCTACGGCGGGAGGTTCCGGTTGGAAGCTCCTGTGCCGCAGGGCTGGTTTTTTTTCAGCGCCGGTTCTGCTGGTAGTAGCTTAAGAAGTCCGCAATTTTGTCCGCAGATTCCTTAAGTACCTCGATCCGGGGCAGATATACGACCCGGAAGTGGTCAGGCTGCTCCCAGTGGAAGCCTCCGCCATGGATGAGCAGGATTTTTTTGTCGCGCAGAAGATCGAGGGCAAACTGTTCGTCGTTGGTGATATGGAACTTTTTGACGTCGAGCTTCGGGAACATGTAAAAGGCTGCTTTCGGTTTTACGACGCTCAGTCCGGGAATGTCCTTTAATGCCTGATAAATGCACTCACGCTGCTCATAAATCCGTCCGCCGGGCGTTAAATAATTGCTGACGCTCTGGTAGCCGCCGAGGGCAGTCTGGACGATGGACTGCGCGGGAACATTGGAGCACAGGCGCATATTAGAGAGCATACGGATGCCTTCGATATAGTCCTGCGCGATGGCTTTGTTGCCGCTTAAAATCATCCATCCAATTCGAAAGCCTGCGATCATGTGGGACTTGGACAAACCGCTGAAGGTGACACAGAACAGGTCGGGAGCCAGAGATGCGATGGAAATATGTTCGCCGCCGTCCATGACCAATCGGTCATAAATCTCATCGGAAAAGATGATCAGATGGTACTGACGCGCGATTTCCACGATTCCTTCCAGAACTTCCTTCGGATAAAGCGCGCCGGTCGGATTGTTGGGATTGATGATGACGATCGCTTTCGTGCGGCGCGTGATCTTTTTGCGAATGTCGGCAAGGTCAGGATACCAGTCTGCCTGCTCGTCGCAGAGATAATGGACGGCTTTGCCACCTGCAAGCGTTGCGCAGGCAGTCCAGAGCGGGTAGTCGGGGGAAGGGATCAGGATTTCATCCCCGTCGTCCAGCAGGGCGGACATGCTTAAATTGATCAGCTCGCTGACACCGTTTCCCGTGTAGATATCCTCGATGGTGACGTTGGGGATATTTTTTAGCTGTGCATACTGCATGATTGCTTTGCGGGCTGCAAACAGTCCCTTAGCGGGAGAATAGCCTTCGCATTCCGTCAGCTGCTGGCGCATGTCGTAAATGACTTCATCGGGAGTGCGGAAGCCGAAGGGGGCGGGATTGCCGATGTTCAATTTTAAAATCTGAACGCCTGAGGATTCCATCCGTTCAGCTTCATCGACAACCGGACCGCGGACATCGTAAAGAACATTGTTCAATTTGGAAGACTTTTTAAACAGCGCCGGTTGGGAAGCAGACGGAGCGGAAAAGTCTGAACCGTCCTGACGGGAAGAAGTTTTCTTCTGAACCGAATCGGAACGTTTGGAGAATGCAGAAAATTGAACCGAACCTGCGGAGGAGGAACCGTTGACCGTGTCTGGATGAGGGCAAAAATTGAACTCAGTCGGAAGCTTTGTACTGCCAGAGTTCAATTTTTCTGAACTGAAATCCTGTACAGAACCGGTGCGTCCTGCCAGCCAGTCTGCATCAACCTGGAGGGCATCTGCAAGAAACTGCAGGATCTCAGCGCGGGGCATGGTTTTGCCGTTGACATACTGGCTGATGTGGCTTTTGCCGAGCTTTAAATTCTGTTCTTCCGCGAGATGTAAAAGATCAATCGGTTTCATTTGCTGCTGATTCATGGATTCCTTTAAACGGGATGCAAAAAGTTCATAGGCTATGTTTGACATAGAAGGCCCCTTTCCTACAAACAATAGAAGGCACGCTCTGCGAGCATTCTATTGTCATGAATGATGCTTGAACATAGAGTTCAAATTATTATAAATATAAGTTTAAAAATGAAAGTAATTTAAATTGAATAAAAAGTTCAAAAAACAGAATACGGAATGATCCATAAAAACCGGATACTGTTGAATTGAATTATATCATAAAATTGAAATGGTTCAAGATAAAAAGCGAAAGTTAAAAATTAAACAAAGGGAGCGTTCGCAGAAAGATTTGCAGGCAAAAAGTCTTTGCCTTTTGGAATGAAATTTGTTACAATACTAACGATATCAGGCAAACAGGAATTGCTGTAAGAAAGTAATACAGCCGGAAAATCTGCCGGTGTCTTTTGAAGAAGACAGGTAAGTCTCTCCGAAGGGAGCCGGGCGGCAGAAAGACGGAAACGATCGTAACAATTATCGTGATGATCCTTATCATAATAAGGTCATAATAAGGAAAAACATGGTGGTCACAGGACGATCCGGATCATGAAGAAAAGAATTGCCAGGAAGGGAATTTGTCTTTCAAAAAGACAGGTTCCCTTTTGTTGTGCAAAATTTCGACGATGGAGCAGGTGCAGTTGAACGGGACCGGCGCAGCGGCAGTACGGCAGTTTTTGACATCAGAATAGATTGCAGACAGGAATAAAGTGATGATAAAGGGAAGTAGACTGGGATTTTCCTATTTCTGGGACGGGGAGAGCATTCCGGTATTTGAACAAGCGAATATAGAGCTGAAAGAGGGCGAATGGACGGCGCTCCTTGGCTGTAACGGCTGTGGAAAGTCTACGCTTGTGCGTCTGATGAACGGATTGCTGCCGCTTCAGGACGGTAATCTTTCTGTAAATGGTATAAATGCAGGAAATCCTGCAAATAAGTGGGAGCTGTGCAGGACATGCGGCATGGTATTCCAGAATCCGGATAATCAGTTTGTTTCTTCTGTGTTGGAAGAGGATATTGCTTTTGGTCTGGAAAACGCTCAGGTTCCGGAACGGGAGGTTACATCGAAAGTGAAGGCAGCGCTGGAACTGGTCGGGCTGGAAGGGTATGAAAAGCGTTCTCCGTCGAGCTTGTCCGGTGGGCAGAAACAGCGGGCTGCGCTGGCGGGGGTGCTGGCGTTGAACCCGGAGATCCTGATCTTTGACGAGGCGACTTCCATGCTGGACCCGAAAGGACGCCGGGAAGTACTCGCAAAGATGAAAAAGCTGCGCGATTGTGGAAAAACAGTTGTGATGATCACCCATGATGTGGAAGAGGCTGCGTTGGCAGATCAGGTGATTTTGATGGGACGTCCCAATGGACAGAAGGATCCGAATACCGTCCTTGCACAGGGGAGTGTGCGGGAAATTCTGACGGACAGCAGACTGTTGATACAGGCGGGAATTGTACCGCCCATGGCAGTTCGGATGTATGAAGATTTAAAACTGGCGGGAATTGAACTGAACCGATGCCCGCTGACGAAAGAGGAGCTGGCAGAAGCGCTATGCAGATGGAAGTCAGAAAATTAACAGTTGGATATGGAGCAGCCTGGGTGCTGGATCAGGTCAGCCTGCAAATCGGGGCAGGAGAATTTGTCGGGATCGTCGGGTGCACCGGCTGCGGCAAGACGACGCTGTTAAAGGCGATGGCTGGACTACTGGAAGTGCAGAGCGGAGAAATTCTGTTGGACGGGGAAAATATTTTTTCCAGACGATTCGATCGGACAGTTCTGCGCAGAAAAGTCGGAATGGTATTTCAGTATCCGGAATATCAGCTTTTTGCACAGACCGTGGAGAAGGATGTGGGCTTCGGGCTGAAATACAGCAGACTTAGCCGGGAGGAAAAACAGGAACGCGTCAGATGGGCGCTGGAGCAGATGGGATTTTCCTATGAAGAAATCAAAGATCAGTCGCCGCTTTCTTTATCCGGCGGAGAAAAGCGCAGAGTGGCGAACGCCGGTGTTCTGGCGACAAAGCCGGAGCTTCTGATGCTGGATGAGCCGCTTGCCGGACTGGATCCGATGGCGCGGGAGAAGTTTCTGGAATTTCTGGAAGGACTGACAGGGCAGGGCGTATCAGTTGTAATGGTGTCCCACAATGTGGACGCACTGGCACAGCATGCTGCACGGATCATTGGAATGAAGCAGGGCAAAATTGTAATGGATGGAAGCTGTCAGGAGGTATTGGGAGACAGCAGGGCGCTTCGGACGATCGGACTGCTCGGCAGCGAAGCAGCGCAGACCGCGGAGCTTTTGCTGGCAAACGGTGTGCTGCCGGAGGGGGCGGCAAAGCGGAGAGGGCTTACACCTGCGCTTCAGGAAGAGATGGAAAACGTTCCCGTGGAAGAAAAGAGGATTCTGCCGGGCAGCGGGCTTCCCGTTACTTATGAGGCGCTGCGGGATGAGATTATCGGTGCGTTGACTGGGGAAAAAGGAGAAAACAGATGATGCAGATGCCGATGGGGCAGTATCGCCCCGGAAATACATTTTTTCATCGGGCAGATGCGAAAGGAAAGCTGCTGGGGCTGTGCCTGGTGATTGCAGCGGTGATCGTGTCCAAAGGGCTGATTGGCTGTATCGCCGCGGCGGCAGCGGCGCTGACGGTATCGTATCTGGCAGGGATATCCCTGCGGGAGCAGATAAAACAACAAAAAGGGATGTGTCGGTTTTTGGCAGTGATCTTTTTGATGAATGCGTTTTTTTACAGCGGGGAGCGCTGCATCTGGAGCTGGTGGATTTTCCGGCTGAGCCGGGAGGGAATCCGGCAGGGGGCGATGGTGGTCGTTCACCTGGTACTGATTTTAGTTTTCTGTATGGTGCTGACGATCACGACAGAGCCGATGGAAATCACGCATGGGCTGGAGGAGCTGCTTTCACCGCTTTCGAAGGTCGGAGTTCCGACGGAAGAAATCGCGATGATTCTGGGTGTTGCGATGCAGTTTATTCCGGTGCTGGGAGAGGAAGCGGAGACAATCCGGATGGCGCAGACTGCACGAGGGGCTCGGTTTGAAAGTAAAAAGCTGACAGAGCGTGCGGCGAGCTTTCTGCCGCTGGTCATACCGGTGTTTCTGGCGGCGTTTCGTCGGGCGGATGAACTGGCGTGCGCAATGGAGGCGAGAGGTTATCGCGGGCCGGGGCGGCGAACAAAGAAGAAAAAATCACTGCCAAATCGCAACGGGAATGTGGCGATTGCCGCGAGTGCGATTTTTTTGATTATGCAGGTATTCTTGCAAAAATAGAAAATAATGCATGAAAAATTCCATGATGAAATGCAAATCAGAGGGATGAAATCGAAATGAAAAATTACCGCAGCGCGGTCTGAAAAAAGTGAGGGACTGCGCAGCGTGTAATAGATATTTTTTTCAAGGAGGAGAAATGTTATGTCTCAAATGTCTCAGGTAAAACGTGCAATGATTACGGCTGTATGTATTGCGCTGTGTGTGGTGCTGCCGATGGCGTTCCATTCCATTCAGAATGCAGGGGCGATTTTTTGCCCGATGCATATTCCGGTACTGCTGTGCGGTCTGCTGGTGGGTTGGCCTTATGGTTTGCTGTGCGGCCTGGCAGGTCCGCTGTTATCCAGCCTGCTGACCGGTATGCCTGCGATGGGTTATCTGCCCTGCATGATGGTGGAGCTTGGCGCGTATGGCCTGCTCTGCGGTCTGTTCATGAAATTTGTGCGCACCGGAAAAATTTATGCGGATCTGTACATCAGCCTTGTTGGCGGTCTGTTGATCGGTCGTGTGATCGCCGGTCTCTTTAGAGCGCTGATCTTTTCGCCGGGAAGCTATTCTCTGGCAGCATGGGCAACCGGATATTTTGTAACCTGTCTGCCCGGTCTGGTGATTCAGCTTGTTTTGGTTCCGAGTATCGTATTTGCGCTGATGAAAGCTAGACTCGTGCCGATGCGCTATCCTGCAAAGCACTGAATATTGAAACAGAAATAAAATGTCATGTGGTTCCCCCAAATTTCAGACACTGCATTGTCCAGAAAATATGAACGAATTTAGAATATTTTTCGTTTGGTTTGCTGATATAGTTGTGGAAGTGCGGAAAAAATAATGTTACAATAATACTGTTTTAAGAGTGACAAAAACGGGGGGACCAACCAGCGAATGAAAAAAAATACAACGAAAGTGATCAAAGAAGCGAACCAATATCTGGTAATGCAGTGCATACAGGCCTTTGAACCTGTTACGCTGGAAGAAATTGCGGAAAAGACACTGCTGAGCCGTCCTACGATCCTGGAGATCATCAATTCTTTTAAAGAAGAAGGAATTGTAGTAAACGGCGGTTTTCGGGAATCAACAGGAGGACGGCCTCCGCAGTTGCTGTGCATAAATGGAGATTCTGCGTATGCAATTGGAATTGATTTTGAATTTCCGACAATCCGGATCGCGCTTGCAAATGCTAAACGGGAAATTGTGGGCAGACGGAAAATCCTGTTTCAGATAGATACGCAGGCGGAAGAGGTTTTGGCGCGGATGCTCAGGGAGCTTGAGCATCTGCTGGAAGAATTTTCCTCTGTGCGGCCCAGGATCGTCGGGATCGGTGTCGGGATTTGCGGAACGATTCGAAAGACAGAAGGCAGATCCCTGCACATCACGAGAATCCGGGGCTGGGAGCATGTTGAATTGCAGCGGATTCTGCAGGAAAAATTTCATCTTCCGGTTTATGTAAATAATGACGTGCATTTACTGGCGCTTGTAGAAAAAAAGAAGTATATGCGGGAGGACAATTCGGATTTTGTTTATATTGGAATCCGTTCCGGCATAGGCAGTGCATACATGTATCAGAATAAACTGATGGATGGGGTACAGGGCAATGCCGGTTATATCGGGCATACTGTATTGAATGCAGAAGGTCCGATGTGTGTCTGCGGCAATCGCGGGTGTCTGGATGCCTATGCAGGAGAACTGGCATTGAATCGCAGGTATCAGGAACTGACAAATAGTGAAAACGAGTCGTATTATACAATGCGGGATTTTATGAAGCTGTCCCGAAATGGGGATGCAGTCAGCCAGAAAATTTTAAAGGATGCTGCTTTTTATCTCGGGATCACGATTTCGAACCTGATCAAGATACTGGAACCCAAAATGGTGCTGATTGCAAGCTGTGAGCCGTTAAAGGGGACAACATATTGGAATATCATGGAAGAAACCATAAAAAAATATCACATCAACGAGATGGAAAAGAAGCTGGAGCTGAGAGAGGCACAGCTTTTAGAGGATGACTATGCATTGGGAGCATGCTGTTCTGTTTTCGAATATTTATTTGAAACGCCGCGTTTGTCCCTGGCAATCTTGTGAGGCACAACAATAGAATGCACGCTCTGCGAGCATTCTATTGTCATGAATAAAAAAAGAAAAGCTGTCCTGTGATGAAAAGCGGATCACAGGACAGCTTTTTTATCGCAAAGAAAATCCGGCTTCTATAGGATAAAAAAACGTTTTGCAGGATGGTCAGGTTTTTGAAAGGCTGGTGCTGCAGGCTTAGTCAATCTTTCCGGCACCAAATTCAGGGAAATCCGAAATCGTGCGTTCAAATCCTCCGCAGACGTTGGTTGCGCTGACGACGAAAAGAGGCAGCTTTTCATAGCCCTCGTTTATGCACTCGAAGGAGCCGTCGGTTTTGAAACAGGAAACCACGTCTTCTAAGGCGCGGACGGCGAGAGCGGGATTTTGCTGTGCAAGACACCAGATCATCCAGCCGGAGGCAGTTGCCCAGTAAGCACCGTTCTGGTAGGTCTCAGGTTCGACATCGATCAGCAGGCGCTCCCAGTATTGTCCTTTTAAGAGGTGGCGAACCTGACCGCGGTAGACGCAGGCATCATAATTTTTTTCCAGAAAAGAGAGAACCGCCTGTTTTTCGTCCGCAGAGCAGGGAAAGCCGATGTAAAGCATGTACGCCATGCCCCAGATGTCGTACTGATGGCAGTCTTTTGTTGCGGCATAAAAAGCGCCGGCAGCAGGATCAAACAGCAGGGAAAGGGAACGCTCGACAGATTCGGCAGCTTTTGCGAAGCGGTCCGGATTTTTGATACCGTAGGTTTTGCACATGCGCTCCATCATACGGCAGGCACGCCAGTAGAGCAGGGATTCCATATAGAGCGTGCCGGTTTTGCCGATGGTATCGGTGAAGCCATAGGGGGAATGGGGGTTCTGAACGTCGTTGTAGACCAGACCGTGTTCCTCGAGGGGCAGCAGGAACAATCCCTGCTCGAGATCGGCCTCCCATTCGGTAAACAGAGGCAGGAAGGCTTCCGGATCCATCCGTCTGGAAAGGCTGTCTACGGTGAAAATCAAAAACGGCGTATTGTCGAGATTCGCTTCTCCGACGGGAGCTGCAGCGATTCCGGCGGCGTAAACAGCCAGACCGTCTGTCGTCACCCGGTCTGGCATCCATCCGTCGGCACGGCGGTGACGGACCGCATAGCGGATGCAGTTTACAATATCCTGATCCGGAATGGCGAAACCTGCGTATTCCACCATATAGGAAAAATCGCGGAGCCACAGTCCGTCATAGCTGGCAGTGCCGTCCGGGGTATAAATCACAGTGCCGTCTGCAGCTGTGCGGCGGCAGCCATGGACAAGATCGGAGGCGAGAGCACGTAAATATTGTGTCGTATTTGTGTACATTGGTTGAAGGCTCCATTCTAAAGTGTATTTTTATTACTTTAACGTTAAAAGGTGCGGAAGCAGCCGGTCGAGCACCGCTTTGTAGCCGTTTGCGTACATGTGCATCCCCTCTACGGTATATTCCGCTTTTAACTGTCCCTTTTCATCCTTGATGTCATCGTTGGCGTCTATGTAGGCTGCACCGACCTCGGCTGCGAGCTCTTTTACCATTTCGTTGGCGCGGCAGATACAGTCATTGGTGCGGACTTTTAATAATTCTTTCATGCCTGCGTCGGCGACATCCGGATTGACCGGATAATAGGCAAGCAGAAACAGCTTTGCCTGTGGAAGATGTTCGCGGATGCCGGAAAGAATGGTGCGGTAGCGGTTGCGCAGAACGTCTGGCGTGCAGGCGGGATCGTTTAAGTCGTTGGTGCCGATGTTGATAAAAATGTAGGCGGGACGGAGCGCATAAACGCAGTCCTGCATGCAGGCGAGCATTTCCGATGTAGTAAAGCCGCCGACACCTCGGTTATAGATGGTCAGCGGAAGGTCGAAATCTGCAACAAATTCCTGGATGGGAAACTGTTCCATCAGGCTGGAGCCTGCAAACAGGATCTGTCCGGGTTTGACGAACTCGTTGAGATAGCGGAAACGCATAACCCGGTCAATTTTTCCCGTATCCCCATGGAAAGCCTGATTCAGTTTGTTGTAAAATTCTGTGTCCATGAAAAACCTCCTTAGGATGTTTCGAGAAGCGTGTATGCTATTATTTCATAGGAAAATGCGTCCTATGAAATAATAACGCTCCGCGAGGATGCGCACTCGGCGCAGGGGTAGATGGTTGCCGAGGCAACCGCGCCTCGGCGCGAGAATGTGCCGAGGCACATTCTTTTTTATTTTGCAGTGATCGTAACCGCGTGCAGATAGGCGTCGGAGCCGGACGCACAGGTAACGGAAATGCGCTGGTTGGTGACCAGAACCCTGCAGCCGTTGATTGCGTTGACGGAATCGAGCTTGATTTCCATCTGTCCCTGAGGTGTATCGAGGAAAAGCATATTTTCGGTTGAGTTTCCGTTTACAGTGCCGGTGGCGGTCAGCGTGGAAGCGGTATTGACAGAAGCTGAGGAGCTGCTTCTTGCGCCGACTGTGGTAACGGCATGTAGATAGCCATCATTGCCGTGGTAATAATAAACGGTCAGGGAACGTCCGCTTGTCATCATCAGACCCTTTAAGGTGTTTGCATTGTTGTCGATTACAAACTGCATCGTGCCTCCGGTGGTGGAGAGATAGAGCAGGCTGTTGGTCGTTTTGGAATCTACCGTGCCGCTGACGAAGGGATAAGCAGAGTTATCGCCGTTTACAGCCCCAGAGGAATTGGAAGCAGAAGAAGCGTCCGCGATTTTTACAGCATGGAGATATGCGTCAGAGCCGCGGCCGCAGGTAATGCGGTATTTACCGTTTAAAACCAGGAAGGCACAGCCGCCCATATCGGTAGAAGGATCCAGCCGGATGATCATCTCACCCTGAGGAGTATCCAGATGCAGATCGTTGTCCTTTGTATTTTTGTTGAGGGTTCCGGTGACGTCAACTGTGTTGTTGGTATCTACAATGACATTGCCGATCTGATTGCCGGTGGAAATTTTAGTTGCATGCAGATAGCCGTCGCTGCCGCCGGTAACGGTGACGGAAATTGCCTGATCGGGCAGCAGGATTTTACCGGCAGTGGTGTCCGTGGCATTATCGATCTTAATCTCCATTTTGCCCTGGGGGGTATCCAGCAGCAAAAGGCTGCCGGTGGTGCCGGACATGACCTTGCCCTGTACGGTAACCGTATTCGCTGCCTGCGCAGGAAGCAGAAAAGCCGGTGTAAAGAGCAGGGACAGAACCAGACAGGCTGTTAAAACAAGCCCGAAATGTTTGTGCATTTTCATAAGGAAGCCTCCGTTCAATAGAATCCGTGTCAGTACAGGAAAACAGACCTGTATCAAGATAGTTTCATCATATAATAAGCCCATTTAAAAAGCAAGAAAAGTTGTCAGAAAAAAGAGATTCTGGTACACTAGGGGTTATAAGTTCACTCGTGGATTCTATTGTATTGTGAACAGCGCAGATAAACGAACGGACGCGCAGAAATGGCGCGGGTGAATGGATTGCCGGGCAAAACAGACTTTGGAAGCAACCGGAAATTTTTTGAGGAATGGGGAACTCAGAATGATCAACAGGGAAGATATGCTGGAACTGACCAGACGGATGACACCGAGCCGCACCTGCATGGATCGGATCGCGGGCGGATATATGGATGAGGACGGCTTTCTGGACGGAAGCTTTAACATACATTTTCTGAAGCTTTCCGGGGAAGAAAAGGCGAAGAACCTCGCGCTTGCAAAGGCGGTTCCTTTTTCGAAGACAAATGAACAGCTAAAAGAATACGAATTTTCACCGACACAGGAAAGGCCCGGAAGCCTGTGGCAGCTGTTGATGGCGATGCGGGAGGCGAGGCTCAAAAATGACGCCCTGAACGAAACGTTTTATGAACTGGTCGGTGAGCATTATCAGAGCGTTGGAAAAGATTACGCGGTCTTTTTGTTTCACGGAACCTACGACGTCCCGCTCAAAGCGTCCGACAAGGAAAGTCTGTGGGAGTCTGAAGAGGTGTACGATTTTTTAGTGTGTACGATCAGTCCGCTGGAGGGCGAATACGAGCCCGGTGAACCGGAGTGGGGATTTTTGTTTCCTGCCTTTTCTGACCGCAGTACAGAAATCCACCGAATCGATATTTTTCAGAAAAATGCAATGGCATCCCAGACAGAGCTGATGAAAAAGCTGTTTCCCTAGAAAACAGTGACGCAGCAAGCTGCAGTCCGTTCCTGTATGCTGACGATACAGTATTTTATTGTGCTTTGGGAAGCTGCGTAAAGATTGCGTAAAGAATATCTGCGCAGAGCTGCCAGCGGTTGACAGGAGCCAGTAGTTAAGGTATTCTGGGAAAGATGTAATTGGAAAAACGAAAATTTTAGGAGGATATTCATGATTAAAGAAGCAATTGGAGGCTTTTGTATGGCGCTGGCGGACAGCGTTCCCGGTGTATCCGGCGGTACGGTGGCCTTTATTATGGGGTTTTATGACCAGTTTATCGGTTCGGTCCATGACCTTGCCTTTGGCAAGATGGAAGATAAGAAAAAAGCAATCGCTTATCTGATCAAGCTGGGTATCGGATGGATCATCGGCATGGGGCTGGCGGTTGTCATCCTGTCAGCGCTGTTCGAAAGTCATATTTATGTGGTAAGCTCTCTGTTTATCGGATTTATTGCGGGCGCGATTCCGCTGATCATCCGGGAAGAAAGGGATGGCTTCAAGCAGTTTGGCAAGGGCATTTTATTCCTGATCCTAGGTATTGTGTTGGTGGCCGGGATCACCTGGTTAAACGGCAGAGCCGGAACCTCTTCGATGGATCTGAGCCACTTCCAGCTCGGAAATGCGATTAAACTGTTCTTTATCGGAATGATTGCGATTTCTGCGATGTTTTTACCCGGTATTTCCGGTTCCACCCTGCTTTTGATCTTCGGTGTATACATTCCGGTGATTTCTGCGATCCGCGCAGTGCTGGGGCTGCAGCTTTCCTATGTACCGAACCTGATCTTCTTTGGACTTGGTATCGTAGCAGGCGCATGTAGTGTTGTAAAGATTATCAAGGTTTGCCTGGAGCGCTTCCGCCCCCAGACGCTGTATTGCATCGTCGGCATGATGGTGGGCTCCTTCTATGCAATCGTGATGGGACCGACAACGCTGGAAGAAGCGCAGGCTCCGCTGGCTTTCTCCAGCTTTCATTGGATTGCCGGCATCATCGGACTGGCGCTGGTGCTTGGTATGCAGTTTGTAAAAGAAAAAGGAAAGAAAGCCTAAGAAACAGGAAAAAGCCTTCAATAGAAAGCAGGAGGATAAGAAAATGGTAAAGCATGTGATTTTATGGCAGTTAAAGGATTCTTTTACAGAAGAAGAAAAAACGGAAATCAAGGCGGGCATTAAAGCTGGTCTGGAAGGGCTTGCAGGGCAGATTCCCGGTCTGCTTTCCATTCAGGTACATACAGAAGGACTTCCTTCTTCCAATGCGGATCTGATGCTGGATTCCTGCTTTGCAGATGCAGCTTCCCTGAAAGGCTATTCCGTACATCCGGCCCATGTGGCGGTTGCGGACGGCAAGGTGCGCCCGAACGTGAAATGCCGCGTGTGCATGGACTATGAGGTGACAGAGGCCTGAAAAAGGGATGCAACAATAGAATGCCCGCTCTGCGGGCATTCTATTGTTATGAATAAAAGTGGCAAAATGCCATTGCTTTTTCAAAATTTGATGTTTATAATAATTTATAGTATGATGCCAGGGTCAAAAGGTCTAAGCACACATGAGCTTGCTCATAGGTGGGTGAAAGACCTTGTGACCCGCCCCGATAGGAGCATAAAAGTGGGATGATAATCCCACGATATGCGACTATCGGGCAGGATTGTGGGAGTGCGCAGCACGGAACAATCCGCAGGCATCAAGGTCGGGGGCTTTTGACCCCGACATCATAGTGTTTAGAAATTCAAAGACAAAGGCAGGTGAATGAAATGGATAGCTGCGATGCTCACGGGCGAAGTCGCTGCATAGGATGGGAAGCAGAAAAAGCACAGAGACGCAGCAGATCCGTTTCGTTCTGAGCCTTTTTTCTGTTCAGTTCTTTCTTCTTCATGGCGATAGAGTTTCTATTGTTCCTGTCCTATGGAATCCCAATAGCACGACAAGTCAGGTGAAAAGCAGGTTGCAGAAGATGCCGCAGGCGTGGATCAACGCAAAGGGGCTTCTTTTTGTTGCGTGATTTATGCAGAAGATGGTGTCTCTGTGTGCAAGTTTGGAGAAGAAAGGAGACGGGAGAGATGGAGACAAAGGACTATACTCAAGAGATCATTGATATTATCCGGAGCAATACCTCCCCGGCGGTGATGAGCAGCCGACTGGAGGATTACCATGCCAATGACCTTGCGGAAGTTCTCAAAAAGCTGACGGTACAGGAACGCTGCAAGCTGTACCGGATCCTGGATAAGGATATGCTTTCGGATATTTTAGAATATACGGAAGCAGATGAAGCAGCAGAGTACTTAAAAGAAATGGAACCGCGTAAGGCTGCGGCGATCCTTTCCGGAATGGAGACAGACTCGCTGGCAGAAGTACTGCGCATGCTCGATAAAGGCAAAAAGCGTCTGTTGATCGATCTGCTGGATGACGATGTCCGCCACGATATCGAAGTGATCGCATCCTTCGATGAGGATGAGATCGGCAGCAGGATGACTACGAACTGTATTATCATCCAGAAAAATGTTACCGTGAAGGAAGCAATGAGCAGCCTGATCCGTCAGGCAGCCAAAAACGATAATATTTCTACAATTTTTGTCGTAAGCAGCCAGCAGAAATTTTACGGTGCCATCGACTTAAAAGACCTGATTATTGCAAGGCAGGATCATCCGCTTGAGGAGCTGGTTGCAACCTCTTATCCGTATGTATATGCGGAGGAGGAGATCGACGAGTGTATCGAACGCCTGAAGGATTATTCTGAGGATTCGGTTCCTGTCCTGGATAACGATAACCGCCTGTTGGGCGTCATCACATCCAGCAGCATCATCGAGCTGGTGGATGACGAAATGGGAGAGGATTACGCAAAGCTGGCTGGTTTGACGGCAGAAGAGGATCTCAAGGAGCCGTTAAAGGAAAGCATGAAAAAGAGAATGCCGTGGCTGTTGATCCTGCTTGCGCTCGGCATGGTTGTTTCGTCGGTTGTAGGCGTGTTCGAGACAGTTGTGACGCAGCTGCCGATCATCATGTGCTTCCAGTCCCTGATTCTGGACATGGCTGGTAACGTCGGTACACAGTCCCTGGCTGTGACGATCCGGGTATTGATGGACGAATCCCTGACCGGCAAACAGAAGGCAGAGCTTGTCTTTAAGGAAATGAAGGTAGGCTTATGCAACGGTGGTTTGTTAGGACTGATGTCCTTTGTACTGATCGGACTCTACATTTTTGCAATCAAAGGAAAGACTCTCGCCTTTTCCTATGCGGTATCCGCGTGCATCGGTGTCGCTCTGCTTCTGGCAATGCTGATCTCCAGCGCGGTTGGTACGTGTATTCCGCTGCTTTTCAAAAAGATCAAGGTGGATCCGGCAGTTGCTTCCGGTCCTTTGATTACGACCATCAACGACCTTGTTGCAGTGGTGTCTTACTACGGCTTGAGTTGGCTGTTTTTGATCGATCTCTTCCATATGGCGGGTTAATTCTTACGGAGGATTAAGAAATTCCTTCAGAAAAATAAGCTTTTGTTTAGAAAAAATTTCGGAAAAGCCTCTGCGGCTGTTTGGAATTTGTCTTTATGATAAGGGCAAATGAAACAAACGACTGCGGAGGTTTTTTTATGGATATCGATAGAGAAAAGGAAGGAAAGTGCCTGACGGTGACAGTGCCCTGCTATAATTCGGAAAGCTATCTGGAACGGTGTGTGGAATCCCTTTTAAAAGAGCGCGACGGGCTGGAAATCATTCTGGTGGATGATGGTTCGACGGATAGAACCGGACAGCTTGCAGATCAGTATGCGCGTGCATACCCGGATGTGGTTCGGGTTGTGCACAAGAAAAACGGCGGGCACGGTTCCGGTGTCAACGCAGGGCTGATGCTCGCAAACGGAATTTATTTCAAGGTCGTGGATTCGGACGATTGGCTGGATGAGGCTGCATTTCATAAGCTGATGAGCGTCCTGCGTTTCTGGTGCCGGACAAAGGAGGAAAAACGCCCCGACCTGGTTGTCTGCAACTATGTATACGATCATCTGGAAGAGGGAAAAACGAAAGCAGTCCGCTACGGAAATCTTTTTCCCGAGCAAAAAATCTGCAGGTGGGACGAAATCGGCTGTTTTTCGCCGGAACAGTATCTTGTCATGCATGCGCTGATTTTTCGGACGGGAGTGCTGTATGACTGTGGGTTAAAGCTTCCGGAGCATACGTTTTATGTGGACAACCTGTTTGCAAACTGCCCGCTTCCGTTCGTGCAGCGGATTTATTATCTGAATGAGGATTTGTACCATTATTATCTGGGGCGGGAGGATCAGTCGGTTAACGAAAAAGTGCTCGTGTCGCGCATCGATCAGCAGATTCTCGTGACGCAGCTCGGCAACCGGTTCGTCGGGTCGGACGCGGTGCAGAACACGGAACCGAAGCTGCGCCGCTATCTCTACCGCAACAGCTCGATTATGATGGCGATTTCCACGATCCATCTGCTGATGCTCGGAAAAGAAGGGCGGCAGCGCAGAAAAAAGCTCTGGCAGTCACTAAAAAAAGAGAATCCGAAGCTCTATCGAAGGCTGCGGCTTGGCAGCATCAGCGGTCTGACCTGTCTGCCAGGTGCGCCTGGGGCGGCGGTGGTGATCGGAGGATACCGCATGGCGCGCCGGATCTGGCAGTTTCAGTGAGGGTGCGGCGATGAAGAATAGGAAAAAGCAGGATAATGCCGCGGCGCAGTCCGCAATCTACGTTGGCTTTGTAGACACGCCTGGTCTGTTTGCTTCGATCATCCGCCGAGTGATCGGGCAGAATTATGTGCATGTCGTGCTGGGCTTCGATCCGGAGTTGAAAGAAGCCTACAGCATCGGCAGACGCAATCCGGCGATTCCGCTGTTTGCAGGCTTTGAACGGGAAAATCGGGAAAAAATTCTGAAAAAATATCCGACCGCACGCTATCAGGTCTGCCGCGTGGCATGTACGAATGTGCAGAGGGAAGCGCTGCAGCAGGAGGCAAAGACGGAATGGGAACGACGCTTTACCCATCATTATATGGTGATCGGGCTTGTGTTTTTGTTAGCTGGAATCGCCTTTGACCAGAAAAATCACGACACCTGTTCGTCGTGGCTGGCGCGTGTAACCCAGAAGGTCGGCCTGCAGGAATGGCAAAAGCCGTTTCCGCTTGTCACGCCACGGGATGTGTATGAACAGTTGGGAAAAGACAGCTGTGCCGGAACGCTTGTATTCGAGGGGACACTGGCAGAGCTGGTGGAGGGCAGCGCAGTAGGAACTGCAGCGGCATCGGAATCTGCTGGCATGGGGCGTGACTGGCGGCCGCGTCCGGCGATGAACTGATGGATGTTCGTGCTGCATGCGCAGCAGCGCAGTCATGGCGCGCACATGTTTTTGGGCGCTGCGTGCCTGTAGAATGGAGAGGGATATGAAGGTTCGAAAAAAGGATATGCCTGCAGGCGGACGAAAAAAATATTTTTGGGAGACACTGCTGTTTTTGGCGGTGATGGTATTCACGCTGCGGTTTTGCTTTAGCGGGCAGAAGCCGCAGGAGATCTGGGCAGCGGTAAAGAGCATGCGGGGAATGAGTCTGGCCGGGGCGGTGGCACTCGGCCTTTTCTTTGTCTGTATGGAAGGGACGATCATGAGGATTCTGCTTGGGGCAGCAGGCGGAAAAAGCGGACTTCTGACATGTATCAGCTATTCGTTTCTCGGATTTTTTTATTCCGGAATCACACCGTCCGCGACCGGCGGACAGCCGATGCAGCTCTATGAAATGAAGAGGGATGGAAACAGCGTCAGCAGCAGTACGGTCGTGCTGATGGTCACAGCGGTGTGCTATAAGCTGGTGTTAGTCTGTATCGGCACATTTCTGCTGATTTTTCAGGGGAAAATGCTGCGGCAATATCTTGGCGGATATTTCGGTCTGTATCTTCTGGGGCTGTTTTTGAATTTGGCGATCACGCTCGTCGTGACTGGAATGATTGTCCTGCCGCAATGGATAATCGCAGGGGCAAATATTTTTGACCGATTGTTCGTAAAACTGAATTTGTGGAAAGCTTCGGAAAGCGCGGGCAGACAGGAAAAGGTGCGGTGCTTCGTGCAGGAATATCATCGGGCAGTCCTATTTTTAAAAGAGCATCCGGGGCGGCTTGCGGCAGCATTTTTACTGACCTTTGTGCAGAGAAACAGCGCATTTGTGATTACCTGGCTGGTGTACTGCGGAATGGGGATTTTCGGGACAAATTTGTGGAGCGTCGTCTTTTTACAGGCGGCGGTGACGCTGGCAGTGGACATGCTTCCGGTGCCCGGCGCGCAGGGAATTACGGAGCTCGTGTATCGGAGCGCGTTTGCACAGATTTTCATCGGAGGGACGTTACCTGTGTCGATGATCGTCAGTCGGGCGGCATCGTTTTATGTGCCGATGGCGGTCGGGCTTGCAACCGTGCTCTGGAGGATGGCGCGTAAGGCAGGAAAGAGTTTGCCCGAGACTCCATGAAAATTCACTGATCAGAATCGGCAGAAGCTTGCCCGAAATGGTATCGTGGCATGTTCCTTACAGCGCAGCCAAGAGGATAAACTATTGTGTTGTATTACGGCGAATCAATATAGGGGTAATTTGTTTGTGGATGGGTTCGCCCAATGGTTTGGGAGCACGCTTTTTCTGCTCATCCATCTGCCGTACCAGAAGATCCATGGCGGTTTTGGCAATGACATCAATCTGCTGACCAACGGTTGTGATTGGAAGGATTGCTTCGCTGGCAATCGGGGAATCGTCAAATCCAACAATTTCATAAGTGGAAGGAAAGGTTCCGTATTTTTGGAAAATTAAATTCAGAAACATATTGGCATAGGTATCATTCGCAAGAAAGATACCTTTTTTTTGATCAGGATATTTGGCTTCTATCTTATCGAAAATTACCCGGATCACATTTAAAATCTCATGATAAGTATTACCTTCTACACTCAGATCGATATGATATGGAACATGATGTTCTTCACAAGTTTCCTGAAAAGCTCGGATACGGTCATAAGCTGGGACAGATTTTTTCACATTGACATTTATATGAATCAGTATGTCACATTTATCCCGGATCAACAAGGAAGTAGCCTGAAGTGCTCCCATATAGTTATCAGTATTGACGCTGCTGATATGTTCTGCTTCACGTTCAATTG
>ERZ773146.798-NODE-798-length-23283-cov-5.064792_pt1 | contig 23283 bp, 18 predicted proteins | sample MGYA00580847_ERZ773146 | MGnify/ENA primary metagenome ERZ773146 (study PRJEB29015, sample SAMEA2737830) | human gut metagenome | biome: human gut; feature: human-associated habitat; material: faeces | place: China | collected 2012 ...
CAAATTAATCAGTGTTGCAAATGTTTGAAGATCTGGTTCAGCAACATTATTTTCATAACCGGAAAGGGATTTTTTATTGATACCGGTTAGTTCCATCACTTGTTTCTGAGTGAATTCTTTGTTTTCTCGTGCATTTTTTAAGACAGCGCCAATATCCTTCATATGCCTAAAAACTCCTTTTTATCATTATATTAAGGTAAAGGAATTCTTAAACGCCAAAAAGTCTTAAAAATAACGCCAAAAATGTTGACGTCTTAGAATATAAGACATATAATGGGAATACTAGGATAGGCATGCAATGGGATAAGGCAGAAATTAAATAAACGAAAGTGAGGAAAAAACAAGTATGAAGAACAAAGTTCTTAAACAAATGCTTGCGTTTTCTCTGGCTGTCGCTCTTGTAGGGGGGAATTCAGTAGCAACTTTTGCTGCTGAGCCAACTAACGGAACAGAGTCAAGTACAAATACGCAAGCAGCAACAGATGCAACCGCTGAAAAAGTTGCGGTAGTTAATTTCAACATTGAAAACGGTAAATTTGATAATGGCACAAACTATGCACAGTATAAGTTGAGTGCAGGAGATACGCAGGATTTACCGAAAGTTACTGTAGATGACGGATATGAGTTCTTAGGTTGGAAAGTATCAGGAAAAAGTGACACAACTTGGAAAGCAAGTAAAAAAAGTTTTACTTTCGAAGATGCAAATGCAAACTTTTACCCAGCTACAGCGACAGAAGGCTATACTACAGTTACAGCAGAAGTAAAGAAGGTAGAGAAGAAAAAAACAGCTCATATCACATTTAATGTTGATTCGGAAAAGGGTAAATTTACAAATCCAGCGAACGCTGAGTATGTAAAATTTGATGATGATGAGTATTCAGAGACACAGTATAATGTTCCTAAAGTAGAAGGAATCAATGGATATACATTTACTGGCTGGAAATTATCCGGAGCAACAGATGGTAACTGGGATGCAGATGCAAAGACATTTGGAATTACAGGACTTGCTTATTATGCCAAAGGAAGTAATGACGGATATGCTACATTGGAAGCTCAGTTTAAGAAAGAAGCTAAGAAAGCTGATGCTGTTTTACGTGTTCATTATGTAGATGAGAACGGTACACCATTAGATGGATCACAGTATATTGTTTCATTAACAAAGAATGGAACAGTAGGTGAAAAAGCAACATTTGCTGCAACATCATTTACAGCTCCAGAAGGCTATGAATTAGTTGGTGATGTAACTGACGTGGAAGTAGCATATGGTAAAGACAAAGATGTCAATGTAAAAGTAAAAGCTATCAAAGAAGAAAAAGAAGCAAGAGACGTAATTGTAAACTTCAATGTCGCTCCAGAAGAGGGACAGTTTACAGATCCGGCAGGGGCAAAAGTTGTTACATATACAATTAAAGAAGATTCAGCAGATCAGTTCCTTGTACCTACAGTAGAGGCTAAAGAAGGTTACGAGTTTACAGGTTGGTTAGTAAACGGAAAAGAAGAAGGTTTCTGGAGTGCAGATGCAAAGACATTTGGAATTACAGGACTTGCTCATTTCCCAGAAGGATCTGACACAGGATATATTGTTGTAACAGCTCAGTTCAAAAAAGCTGAAGTAGCTAAGAGAAGCGTAACAATTAATGTTGCAATCGATCCTGAAAAAGGCGAATTTGTAGGAAGAGATGATAAGTATGCTACAATCACTTATACAGATCTTGATGAGTTTGCTGAGGCACCAATTCTTTTACCAGAAGTAAAGGCTAATGATGGATACAGACTTGCAGGATGGACAGTAGAAGGAAAAGAGTCAATCAAACTTGATGCAAATGCAACAAGTTTAGGATTTGCAGGCCTTGCTCACTTTAACGATGGAGAAAATGTTGGATACATTTCTGTAGAGCCAGTTTTCGAAGAAGTGAAAGAAGAAAAAGCAGCAGTAGTTAATGCAAATGTAGTTGTAGATCCTGAAAAGGGTGAGTTTGAAGGATATGACGGAGCAACAAAGCTTGAGAATAATAACCTTCAGGAAGCTGATGATACACTTGGATTCCTTCCAACTGTAACAGCAAAAGAAGGATATACATGGACAGGCTGGGAAGTAACAAATAAAGCAGGTGAAGTAGTATATACATTAGACACAAACACAAGCTCTATTGTGTTCCCAAAAGGAGTAGAAGATGACTACACAGTAACAGCTACATTTACAAAAGATGAGACTCCAGTTGATCCGGTAGACCCAGTTGATCCAACAGAGCCAACTCAGCCGACAGAGCCAGCACAGCCAACTCAGCCAGCTACACCTTCTACAGACAATACAGCAAACAATACAGCAAACAAAACTACTGACAATAAGAAGGTAGAGAAGACAGCAGCTAAGAAAACAGAAACAAAGAACGAAAATAAAAAAGCTCCAAAAACAGGTGATGAGAGTATGCCAATCGCTTATATGCTTACACTTGTAGGAGCAGCAGTGGCAGCAATTATTGTTCTGATTAAGAGAAAAAGAACAATCTAGAAACTGTGAATAATCACATGAAACACAAAAGACGGTATCGAAGATACCGGAATAAAAAGAAAAAAGCCTATATCCTGGCAGCCCTGATCTTATGCATAGTCATTGCGGCGGTAGCAGTTTTTGCTATCAGCCGCATGGCTGGTAAAGAGCAGACATCAAAAAATCAGACAGAAGTAAAAGCGCTTGTTATTAATGCTGAAAAAGTAGACGAAAGCAAACTGAAAGATTTGATTGAAAGTGCCGGAAAGATTAATCAGAGTGTTTATACAGATGAAACAGTAAATACTTTAAATCAGGCAAAAGAAGAGGCCGAAGAAACGATTCAGGGAAAGCCAAATCAGGAAGAGGTAGAAGATTCATATTTGAATCTGGTAAATGCAATTCAGTCACTGCAGAAAAAATAATGATATTTAATGTAATGTTTAGATTTTATAAAATGGAAACTAGATAAATCTACCTGTTGTAAAAAACGGGTAAATGAGTTATAATAATTCAAGAAGTAAGAACCTGGGATGCACGATAACTCCTGTTATTTTGAACCTACATCACTTTAAACGGGACTCTTATATCTTCGTAATATGTCGAGCCTTCATTATGCAGAGGATGGCAGAAAAGCGAATGCGGACACCCACCTAGCAGACAGCTAGGAGTCAAAATACAGGAACCGGCATTTTGGGGAACATACAAAAGATAAAGGACAGTCGTTTATGCGGCTGTCTTTTTCTAATGTGAGGGGGGACATTTATTTAATTCCCCTTCTACTTGAGTGGGTGTTGAATCAATCATAGGGCATAATGATTAGGGAGAGAATAGAGTTTGAAACATTTTCGAGGAGAAAAGAGATTTTATTATGGTATGACAGTGCTGGTTCTGGTGTTTATTATTGCAGGACTAACAAGTAATCTCGAAGGCGGAGTCCGTGGAAACCGCCAGGAAAAAGAAGCATTTGACCAGAAGCAGGAAGAAGTTCAAATGGAGCAGAAAAATCAGGGAGAAGAGACGCAGGTAGTGTCTAATCCGAATATCCGGGTTCTTCTTATGACGGATGGATATAAGAATACCATTCATCCGTCTGTGACAGTCAGCTCAGCATCTGGACTTTCTATTACGTATGGGGAGAAAGTAGAAGAATGTGAAGCAGGGACGGAAGTGACATTTATGCCAGATGACAGCCGTTTTCAGAGTGGGAACATCCGGATCCAGGCAAAAGAAGGGGAGATTACGGTAAATAGCCTGAAGCGTGGATACGGGAGTTCTTCTTATCAAGGCATACTGGAGCTTCGGACAACAGCGGAAGGAATTGCGATTATCAATGAACTCCCTGTTGAGAATTATCTGTGCCGGGTCGTGCCCAGCGAAATGCCGTCCGGTTATGAAATAGAAGCGCTGAAAGCGCAGGCAGTCTGTGCCAGAAGTTACGCCTACAGGCAGATGGCAGAATATGGATATCCGGAATATGAAGCTCATGTGGATGACAGTACGAATTATCAGGTCTACGGCAACAGTGCACCGGCAGACAGCGCAAATCTGGCTGTTCAGGAGACGGCAGGACAAGTCGTGCGTCTGGACGGAGAGATCGTGACGACTTATTATTATTCCACTTCTTGCGGAAAGACGACCAGTATGAAAGCTTGGGGGAATGAGGAGAATGACGGAAACCGATATCTTCAGTCTGTAGAAGTAAAAGATGAGAACGGTGATTATGAGAGAAATCTGCCATGGTATCGCTGGGAGGCGAAGATTCAGGCAAAGACTTTATCAAATTTGATTGGACTAAATACCGGCAAAGATATTGGAACGTTGCAGAATATCAATATTTTGGAAAATGGACCGGGCGGTGTAGTATTAACAATAGAGGCTGTCGGTGACAAAGGTAGTGTAAGAGTCTCAACGGAAAATAAAATCCGGCGTGCTCTTGGAGGAAAAGGATACACAATTATAAAGCAGGACGGTACAAAAGTCAAAAGCAGCAAGCTTCTTCCAAGTGCATTTTTCACAATAAATAAGTCCGGAGATACATTTGTCATAAAGGGCGGCGGGTTCGGACATGGGATTGGCATGAGTCAGACCGGTGCGAATGAAATGGCAAAATGTGGAAAAAACTATCAGAAAATATTGACTTTTTTTTATCAAGGCGTCACCATTGGATAATTGTTCGTAGACAAAATGTATAAAATCGGGTAAAATATAAAATTATGTAACTGTTCAGAACAGGCGGTATCACTGGGAAAAGTGGAACGCCGGAACATAAACAAAGCTAGGTAATAAAAGTGATGAAAAAGATAAAAGAATTGTATGATGACATCATGGAGCTGACCGGAGAGATAACGAAAGACCATGTAGGGGCATACGCTGCACAGACAGCATTTTTCTTTATGCTCTGCATGATCCCGATTATATTGTTGTTACTGACTATGGTGCAATATACGCCCGTCACAAAGGCTGATGTCATGACGGCTGTGATCCAGGTATTTCCATCATCGGTAGATTCATTGATTACATCCATTGTCAATCAGGTCTATAATCAGTCATCTGGTATTATCCCGATTACGATTGTGGTAGCACTTTGGTCTGCAGGAAAAGGTGTACTTGCCATGAGTTCAGGACTGAACTGTGTGTATAATTGCCGTGAGACACGTAACTATTTTTTCCTTAGGATAAGAGCAACTGTTTATACAGTAATGTTTATACTCGTTATTATATTTTTACTTGTGTTGTCGGTATTTGGTAACAGCCTGAATATTTTTATTGCTGAGCATGTACCATTTTTAAGAAATATGGCCGACTGGCTGATCCGGGCAAGGAATATTATTACACCGATTGTAATGATTATATTCCTGCTGCTGATTTATAAGTTTCTCCCAAACAGAAGAGATATGTATAGAAGACAACTTCCGGGAGCAGTATTTTCTACGCTGGGGTGGATGGTCATTTCCTGGGTGTTTTCTGTATATGTGGATGTGTTCAAAGGATTTTCCAGTATGTACGGAAGTCTGACAACGATCATGTTGATCATGATGTGGATGTATTTCTGCATGTATTGCATTTTGATCGGCGGAGAGTTGAATATTTGGTTCGGGGAAAAGAATAGTTAGACAATATGATAGAGAATAACAATAATAAAACATATATATGGAAACAAGCTATTTGCTGGCGAGAGTAGAATGGGTTAAAATTAATTATGTAGAGTGCATAGTGATGATTATAATTCATTGAAAAGGGAATCCAGTGAGAATCTGGAACAGCCTATTCTACTGTGAAGCGGACGATGGTCTGGAAAATCACTCTGGCTAAGATGCAAGGGGAAGATATGATCAAAGGAGGATGCAAAGTCAGGAGACCTGCTATGTATATGTATGGGATTCCGGTAGGGGAAGAACAGCGGTTACGCTGTTTTTACTCTGCCTTTTTTAATACATAGAAATATAAAAAGTATAAGGACGATTATATGAATACTGCTATAATAGTCTGCTCCACACTTACAAATCATGTGAAAGCAGCACAGAAAAAAATGAATACAAATTATCCCATTATTGAACTGGATAATTCCAAGCATAGCAGACCGGAAAAATTCTGGCAGTTGGCATTTCTTGCCATGGAACAACTTCCGGAGGAAATAGACACCGTGCTTTTGGGACTGGGAGTTTGTGGAGGGGCATCAGTAGGATGGACTTTTCCAAGGCGGACAATTATGCCAAAAGTTGATGATTGTATTACACTTTTAATGCATACGGACGAAAAGTTTCATTACAACTTAAAAGAAGTCGGACATTTTTATTTGACTGAAAACAGAGATTTGATGTCTATTGACCGGATGGAACAAGATTTGGTTTTAAAGTATGGTGAAAGAAGAGCCAAAAGAGTTATGAAAGTCTGGTTCGATGCCTACAAGAGTGTAGATATTGTGGATACAGGTGTTTATGATTGTTATTCAAAAGAATATGTAGAGCGTGCAAAAAGGGAGTCTGCAATTATAAATGTGCCATATCAATATGTGCCGGGAAGTAATATTATATTAGAAAAATTAGTGTCTGGGAAATGGGATGACCAATTTTTGATTATTGAAAAAGGAGGTGTAATGACAGAAGAAGATTTTGGAATGACAAACAAAGAGTCATTGCATACAACATATGTCGTGTAAAATGGACACCATATTGAAAGATTGAGGCGTAGTTTTTTTGAGTTTTACTATGTTCCCAATTCAAGAAAGGGAGGAAGTTATGGATTATACGGAATTAAAGAAATTAATGAGCGAGCAGAAGGTTGAGATGACTGCGGCGGAGCGTATCAAGGCCTATAACGAGGGGAAAGAGGTAGATCATATCCCGTATACATTACAGGCACCTGATCCGGCTATGGCAGATATTTTTGGATTTACAACATCACAATTTGCGAAAGACTTTGAAGTGAAAAGCGAAGTAATCAGACGAAGAAAAGAAGAATTTGGTCTGGATAGCTTTAATGTTGGATTAGGTCTTCGCACAATTGGCGTTGCGCTTGGTTCAAAGTTAGGGGTTCCTGAACATGGAATTGATTATATTGAACATCATGTGTTGCAGGATTATGCGGATTTCGACAAATTGGAAGTGACGGATCCTTATAAAAATCCAGTTCTTGCACCGATTTTGGAAAGTGCCAAGAGATTGAAAGAACGTTTCCCGGATGTTAGTATGACAACGAGTGTGGCAGGTCCGATTTCAACAGCTATAGCAGTCAGGCCAGTTGAAAAGGTTCTTCGCGATACGAGAAAGAATCCGGAAATGCTTCACAAATTGCTTGATTTGACAGTTGTCTGTTCTTTAAAATGGTTTGAAGCATTTTACCATGAGTTCGGATCGGTCGGAACGAATTTTTCCGATCCGGTAACCTGTATGGATGTAATTAGTAAGAAGCAATTTGATGAATTTTCGCTTCCTTATATTAAAAAACTGATTGATGGAACAGAGAAAATTATGGGATCAAGACCGGGAGCTCATATTTGTGGTAAGACAAGCCCTATTTGGAGTGATCTTGCAGATGCAGGTCTATTTTCATTCAGTATCGATAATTGCGAGGATTTGGAGGTTGCTAAGCGTGAGGTGGGTGACCGGATGCGCTTTGCCGGAAATGTTCCGCCGATCGAAGTGATGAAAGATGGATCGATTGATGATGTCATTGAGGCATGTAAAGACTGCCTGAGAAAATGTGGAGATAATCCAAAAGGTTACATTTTGAATACAGGATGTCAGCTCCCGATTGGTACACCGAAAAGAAATGTGGAGGCATTTATCTATGCGGCAAGAAAATACGGTCGTGGTGCGCAGTTAGGAAAGCTTCCGAAAGGTATTCTGGAAGATTAAAATATGTAATTTGTGCAAATGAAGCGACAAAAATGCAAAAATGATATTTTGAGGCAAAAAAGGGACACCGTGTTTCGCAGTTGGGGACGTAGTATTTTGAAAGTTTGCTACGTCCCCAACAAATCAAAAAATGCATAATTTTCCACATGAACTTGCAAAAAACTGGTTGATGAATCAGAATAAGGTATGATATAATTTTATATCAGAGAATAGGCATTGTCTTATGACAGTGCTTTTTTGGGGTAAAATATAACGGGGAAATGAAATCAAGTAAAGAGAGGTTAAAATCATGAAACAAAAGAAAAAAATGTCTTTGGCAATGCAGATTTTTATCGCATTGATTCTTGCAATTGTAGTAGGACTTCTGATGCAGAGTCATGCAGAATTTGCAGAGAGTTACATTAAGCCGTTTGGAACAATTTTCCTGAACCTTGTAAAGTTCATCGTAGTTCCAATCGTATTATTCTCCATTATGTGTGGGATTATTTCCATGCAGGATATTAAAAAAGTAGGAGCAATTGGTTTAAAGACCGTTGTATACTATATGTGTACAACCGCATTTGCAATCACATTTGGATTGATTGGAGGAAATCTGTTCAAAGGAATGTTCCCGGTCGTTGCAACAACAGACTTGACTTATGAAGCAGCAGAGTCGGTATCATTTATGGATACAATTGTGAATATTTTCCCATCCAATTTTATTGCACCGATGTCTGAGTCCAATATGCTTCAGGTAATTGTGATGTCAGTATTGTTCGGATTTGCGATTATTCTGATTGGACCGGAGAAAAATCCACGTTTGATCCAGGGGTGTAATGATTTGAATGATATGTTTATGAAATGTATGGAGATGATCTTAAGATTATCTCCAATCGGAGTATTCTGTCTGTTGTGCCCGGTTATTGCAGTAAATGGTCCGATGATCATCGGTTCACTGGCAATGGTGCTTTTAGCAGCGTATGTCTGCTACATTATACATGCAGTTGTTGTATATTCATTAGCAGTAAAGACAATGGGCGGTATGAGTCCGATCGCATTCTTTAAAGGAATGCTTCCGGCAATGATGTTTGCATTTTCCAGTGCTTCTTCCGTAGGAACACTTCCAATCAATATGGAGTGTGTAGAGAACATGGGAGCATCAAAAGAAGTGACTTCATTTGTGCTTCCGCTTGGAGCAACAATTAACATGGATGGAACTGCAATTTATCAGGGAGTATGTGCAATCTTTATCGCGTCCTGTTATGGAATCAACCTGACACTTCCACAGATGCTGACGATTATCCTGACAGCAACACTGGCATCTATCGGAACAGCAGGTGTGCCGGGATCTGGAATGGTTATGCTGGCAATGGTACTTACATCTGTAGGACTTCCAGTAGATGGAATCGCTCTTGTAGCCGGAGTGGATCGTATCTTTGATATGGGACGTACAACAGTAAACATCACAGGTGATGCAAGCTGCTGCATGGTTGTCACAAATCTTGAGAAAAAGAAAGCATTAAGAAAAAAATAAGTATGTAGTTTCGCAAGTAGGAATGTAGAGCCATTCTTAATTATGTACACTTGGTTTTTATGAGTTTATTCTTTTTAGGAATTCCATGAAGACTGAGTGTATTTTATTTGAAAAAACGATAATTGGGTAGATATATCAATATTATTTATTTGAAATAAGCGTGCTTAATAATTATACTGGATGCAGAAGACTATATTAGTGATGGATTTGACATTTAAAAGGGAATCTGGTGAGAATCCAGGGCAGCCTATTCTACTGTAAGATGGACGAAGCTTCAACGAAGTCACTGGTATTTATATCTGCAACAGAACAGCAGTAATATAAGCCGGGAAGAGGAAAGCAGAGGATGAAATCAAGCCAGGAAACCTGCTATATAGGAATTGGGATTTTCGGTAGGGAAAAGAACAGACACTTCGTTTTATTTCCCCTGCCTTTTTTAGTGGAAAAATATTTTATACTGATCGTTCATGACAGTGATAGAAGTTATAGTGTATAAAATCCAGGGGGAATATTGAGAAACTTATTGTTTGCATGTATAATACGAGGAGGAGATTTATGCACGAATTAGACCAGATGACACCGAATCAAAGACTGAATGCTTTTATGACAGGACAATCGATGGATCGAATGCTTGCAATGCCGGTCATAGTATCTATGTCAGGCGATGTATGTGGGATGACTCATCGCGAGAAAAGAAGCTCACCGGAGAATGAGGCAAAGTGTCAGATTGAAGCGTACAAAAGATTTGGTAATGACCTTGCAGTCATTGAATACGGGCTTCACATGGTAGGAGTTGGGCTTGGGGGAACGACCAATGATCCGGAGTTTCAGACACCTGCAATCGCAACGTATCCGCTTGAAAGTTTGGATGATATTGACAAGCTGGATCCGGAACGCCTGAAAAAAGAAAATGATCCGCACCTAAGACATTGTCTGGAGGCATGCCACATTGTAAAAGAAGAAATTGGTGATGAAGTACCGGTCGGGGTTCTGATTACTGGACCATATACAGCTGCCACAAGCTGTTATCCAGCAGAGAAGCTGTTCCGTGCCATGAGGAAATCACCAGAAAAGGTTCACAGACTTGTGCAGTTTACAACAGATTGTCTTATCGATATTTATAAAGAGTTCATTCAAGAAGGGGTATTGATCCTACAATGTGATCCACTCGCTTCTGGCACAATCTTGAGAAAGAGTCAGTATCAGGAGTTTGTGCTTCCGTATGCAAAAAAAGTAAATCAGGCAATTCATGATGCAGGAGGAATGGTCTGCTATCATATATGTGGGGATACGACCAAAACAATTGATGACATGGCAGATGCAGGAAGTGATATGATCAGTGTGGACAATGTCGTTGATTTGGAGCATGTAAAAAATACAGCAGGGCAGAAGATGCCGATTCTTGGAAATGTGGCACCGGTCGACTATTTTATTCAGGGAACAAAGGAAGAAATGGATGCAGCTGTAAAGAGGTGTTTGCAGAAAGCGTGGGATTCACCGAATGGCTACATTCTTGCCTCTGGATGTGATCTTTCCGGTCAGGTAAAATTGGAGAATATTGAAGCTTTTATGAATGCAGCAAGAAAGTATGGAAAGTGGCCATTAGATCCTAAGAACTTTGAATAAAATGTGTCGGAAAGAGAATCTGCCCAATTTGAATAAAAAGATATAAAATCAGAAAACTAATCTGATGGAGGTAGATAAACAGGACATGGTTGTTCAGATCATATCTGGATTTCGGGGATCCGGAAAAACAACATTCTTAAATCAATGTATAGAACAGGTAAAGGGAAAGACTGCGGTAATTCAAAATGATTTTGGTGCACAGGCAGTTGACCGGGAAAATGCAGAAGGCAGCTTGATTTATGAAGAAATCGGTGAGGGCTGCATTTGTTGTGGGATGGCACTTGAGTTTGAAGAAAAGATGCGCCGGATTGCCATGGAAGATTGTCCGGACAGAATTTTTATAGAAGCATCTGGATTTGGAAAACTGTCCGATGTCGTGAAAGTATGTACGCAACTAAAAGAGAAGGACCATCTTGAGATGATGATCGGACCGAATGTTACAGTTGTAGACATTGGCATGGTGGAGGCATATGCTTCAGGACTGGGAGAATTTTATGTAGATCAGATTAAACATGCAGATGCAATCCTGATTAATCATATTGATGCGGAGGAAGAAGAACCAGAAGAGATTGCGGAAGGCTGGAAGGTGCTGAAAAGGCTGAATACGAAGGCTTTGAAAAGTGAAGATGCCCGGGAAGTATTAAAAAGTGTAATGGAATCTGGAAGCGTAGATCAAAATCTTCAGATAGAAGGAGATACGCTTATAAAATATCTTGGAGCTGACGCAGTTGTAGAAGTGCCGGATGGTATCCGGATCATCGCAGACAGTGCTTTTGAGTATTGCATGGAAGTGCAGGAAGTGCATTTGCCAGATTCAGTGGAACGAATTGGAAAGCATGCCTTTCAGGGGAGTGGAATCAAAAAGATACATTTACCGGAAAGCATAAAAACAATCGACATCTATGCTTTCAGCGGAACACCTCTGGAATATATAGAATTACCGGAGAATTTGCAGAAACTTGGGCACAGTGCATTCCGTTATTGCAGGATGTTAAAAAAAGCGAAGTTTCCAGAACATCTGGTGGAGATTCCGCATGATACATTTAATGATTGTGGAAAACTGCGGGAAGTAATACTGCCGCATGATACAGAAGTGATTGGGGCTCATGCATTTTCCGGGTGCGCGGCACTGGAACAGGTGGATTTACCGGAGAGTGTGAAGCGAATTGAAGAAGGTGCTTTTGTGACTTGTGTCAGTCTGGAGAAAGTACATTTGCCAAAAGGACTGGAGGTGAGAACGCAAGGTGTTTTACCGGTGTACGAATTTAAAAGAACTTCATTTCCCAAAACGGGTGACAGAGTTTGGCAAAGGCATCTTTTCACAATGTTCTGCATTAAAACGAGTGTATATAGAAGGAAACCCGGTGGATGAAGAAGTGTTTCAGGACTGGGATATGTGGACAACTTGCTATGATATGGAAGAAATCATTGCACCGAATATGAGGATTACGAGATTTGCAAAAGAATGGAGAATGTGGGCGGCAGCAGGACTTGCAGATTACCTGGTAGAACAGGGAGATGTAAGAAGTGAAATCCTTGATTCTTATGTGAAGGATCTGAAAGAAAACCGGAGTTCCTATGAAGTCCTTTTATTAGAAAATAAAAAGTTATTACAGTTTTTCATTCATTACAATTTATTGGCGGAACAGGCAGTGAACAGACTTCTGAATCAGTCACTGCAAAAATCCGATATGGAGATCCGCAGCATGCTGTTGAATTATCAGGATGAAATCCAAAATGAGGATAAGAAGGAGGAGACGGGCAGCCAGCTTGATCAGCTTCTGGCAGCGTTGTCATAATATTTATGAATATTAGGGAAGCAAAAGAGCAGATTGAACATGCGGTAAAATTGTACCTGGAAAAGGATGAAAAAGGCAGATATATAATTCCGACAGAAAAGCAGCGCCCGGTATTTTTGATGGGAGCGCCGGGAATCGGTAAAACTGCAATTATGGAGCAGGTTGCGCAGGAACTTGGAGTAGCACTTGTGTCTTACACGATGACACATCACACAAGGCAGAGTGCACTGGGACTTCCATACATTGTAGAAAAGGAGTATGGCGGAGAAAAATTTCAGGTATCTGAGTATACGATGAGTGAGATTATTGCAGCGGTTTATGAAGTGATGGAGGACACGGGAATATGTGAAGGAATTCTTTTTCTAGATGAGATCAATTGTGTATCTGAGACTTTGGCGCCGGCGATGCTTCAGTTCTTACAGTACAAGACATTTGGACAGCACAAAGTGCCTGAGGGCTGGATTATCGTAACAGCAGGGAATCCGCCAGAATACAATCATTCTGTGAGGGAATTCGATATTGCGTCCTGGGACCGCGTAAAGAGAATGGATGTAGAGCCTGATTATAGTGTCTGGAAAGCATATGCTTATGAGCAGGGGATGCACCCGGCAATCCTGACTTATCTGGATCTGAAGAAAGATGCATTTTATTCTGTGGAAAATACAGTGGATGGAAAGCATTTTGTGACAGCAAGAGGTTGGGAAGATTTAAGTCAGATCATGTGTCTGAGTGAAAAGAAGAATCTGCCTGTGGATCTGAATCTGATCAGCCAGTACGTGCAGGACGAACAGATTGCCCGTGACTTTGCAATTTATTATGATTTGTTCAAAAAATATAAAAATGATTATCAGGTGGACCGTATCTTATTTGGCATTCCATCAGAGCAAGTAAGACAGAGGGCGATGAAAGCATCTTTTGATGAGAGGATTTCTTTCCTTGGTCTTTTGATGGATGGAATTACGGATACTGTTAAAGAGACAATGGAGATGCAAAATGCATTGTTTGTATTTGGGGATTGCCTGAAAAAGATAAAAGCAGATGTGGAAAAAGGCCGAGACCTTGTTTCTTGTATCGAACAACAAAAAGAATGTTTAATGGAACAAGAAAAACAGAAAAAACGTGCCGGTAATTTATCCCGTGCCCAGGTGTGGGAAGATGACCGTGTGCTTGTTTATCTGGAAGAATGCCGGAAAAAAGCAGGCATACGGACTCCGGATGAAAGAGATTTTGTAATTCTCAGAGATTATTTTGCCCAGTTGACAGAAAGCTTTCAAGAGCAGACAAGAAAAGCATCGGGGTGTCTGTCCAACTCATTTTACTTTTGTGAAGATGTGTTTGAAGAAGGACAGGAGATTCTTGTACTTGTGACAGAACTTACGGAAAATGAATATACGGCCAGATTTATCAGTCAGTATGGATGTCGGGAGTATTTTAAACATAATAAGAATTTGATGTTCTACGAGAGACAGAAAAATCTTATGGATCAGATTCAAAATCTGGGGCTTGATCAGGTGTAATATTTATGTGTGTGGAAATAATAAAAGTGGCTTCAGAAGTTCTGAACTTTAGCAGACAGAGAACGTTGGTCAATATGAGGTTTCTGGAACCGGCAATTCGGATGCTGACGGAGAGCCCCTCTAAATGTATGCGTAATCGTTCATATGGTATGGGAACAGATGGAAAAAATCTTTACTATAATCCAGAATATGTACTGAGAGCATATCAAAAAGAGAAAGGTTTCGTCAGCAGAATGTATTTGCATTTAGTTGTGCATGGAATATTCAGACATTTCTTTGTAAATCCACAGATCGAGCAAAGAAAATGGGATCTTGCATGCGATATGGCAACAGAATATATCATCGAAAGCTGGAAACTGGACTTTGCAGACATTAGTGCCGGGGCAGATGAAAAGCGCGAACTTGACCGCATCCGGAAAAATGTGGGACTTATGAATGCGGAAAAGATTTATGGATATCTGAAAAAGACAAAAGAGTCAGAAATAGACTGGCTGGAGAAAATTTTCCGTCGGGATGACCATAGCTTCTGGTATCCCGAAACAAAAAACAGGAATGATGTAATCCAGGTGAAATCAGGGCAGGTGAATCAGAACCGGGAGGTCATGTTCTCAAATCAAAAATTGGAAGAGCTGTGGAAGCAGGCTGCGAAAAAGATTCAGGTGGATCTTGAGACATTTATGAAAAGCCGGAGTGGTGAAACCGGTGATTTTTTGGTGAATTTAAAGCTTGCGAACAGAAAGAAGCAGGACTATAGTGCATTCTTAAGAAAGTTCACCAGGCTTGGGGAACGTATGAAGATCAATGATGAGGAATTTGATTATAATTTCTATACTTATGGAATGCAACTGTATGGAAATATGCCGCTGATCGAGCCGTTGGAATACAAGGATGTCCGGGTAGTGAAAACATTTGTGACTGTGATTGATACTTCAGGGTCAGTGGAGGAAGAAAAACTTCGGAGATTTCTGGAAAAGACGTACCAGATATTAAAAAGTGGTCAGAAAAGCGAAGACAGAGTGAATTTCCATCTGATCCAGTGTGATGCGTTGGTTCAGAAGGATGTGAAGATTACATCAGAGAAAGAACTGGAGCAGGTGATGGAAGACTTGACACTTTATGGCCGTGGAGGAACTGATTTCAGACCGGCATTTGAGTATATAGAAGAACTTCGAAAAAACGGAGAACTTACGAACTTGAATGGAATGCTGTATTTTACAGATGGAATGGGTGTTTATCCGAGAAAAAAACCGGAGTATCCAGTGGCATTTATATATGATAGTGAAGTTTTGGATGAGATTCCGGAAGTGCCGGCTTGGGCGATTCGTTATCTGATGGATGACATATAGAATGGATAAATGTCTGTACGAATATATGGAAGTGCTCAATTTGAAGATATGTGTAATTAATGTTAAAATGTATCAAGATAAAACACGTCAAGAGATGAGAATGTCAGGAAAAAACAGCTTGCGGGCTATGAGGTATTTTCTAACAAAATAAAAATTTAGATTATGGAGGATTTATAGTATGGCATCTAAAGAAGAATTATTAGCAAAATTATCAGAGTGTGTAGTAGAGATGGAAGATGAGGAAGTCGTAGAAGTTGCGAAAGAATATATTGAGGCCGGATATCCGGCGTTTGACGGAATTATGGAAGGTCTTGTAGATGGTATGAACAAGGCCAGTGAGCTTTACGATGCAGAAGAGTATTTTGTAACAGATGTACTCCTTTGCTCTGATGCAATGTATGCGGGACTGGATGTACTTCGTCCGCATCTGGAAAATACAGATGATCAGACGAAGAAAAAAGCAGTTATTGGTGTTGTGGAAGGAGATACTCATGACATCGGTAAAAACCTGGTAAAGATTATGATGGAGACAGCAGGATTCGAGATGTATGATCTTGGACGAGACGTTCCGCTTGACCAGTTTATTGAGAAGGCAAAAGAGGTAGATGCAGATCTGATCTGTATGTCCACACTGATGACGACAACTATGGGTGGAATGCAGACAGTTATAGAGAAATTAAAAGACCAGGGAATCCGTGATAAGTTTAAAGTTATGGTCGGAGGAAGCCCGATTTCCAAAAAATTTGCGGACGATATCGGAGCAGAGGGATACTCTGTGAATGCGGTTGAAGCTGTAAAAGTTGCGAAAGAGCTGACAGGAATTGCCTAGATAGAAAAGACAAAAGCTGTATTGGAAACGGTCTGAAAAGGTATAGGCCAGGCTAAATATAAAAGAATCCGAATAAGAATTCGAAAAAGGAGCTGGGGATTTATGGACGCAAAAGAACGAATTAGGAAAGCTATGCATCAGGAGCCGACAGACAGACCGCCATGTATCTGTCCCGGTGGAATGATGAATATGATAACGACAGATCTGATGGATGAGGCAAATGTAAGTTGGCCGGAGGCACATCTGAATGCCAGAATGATGGCAGATCTGGCAGAAGCTAATTATGAAAAAGGCTGCTTTGAAAATGTAGGTGTTCCATTCTGCATGACGATTGAGGCAGAAGCTATGGGGGCTCAGGTGACTATGGGTAGTAAGATTTATGAGCCGCATGTAACGGGATATGCGATCAATTCGGTCACAGAGTGGGAGACTATTACACCGATGAGTATGGAGGAAGGAAGAGCAAAGGTTGTACTGGATGCAATCCGTATTCTGAAATCCAGAAACTTAGATGTACCGATTATCGGAAATATTACGGGACCGGTCAGCACAGCAAGTTCCGTTATGGAGCCGGTTATTTTTTATAAAGAGCTTCGTAAGAAAAAAGAAGAAGCGCACCGTTACATGCAGTTTGTGACTGATGAGATCATAAAGTTTGCAAGAGCACAGATTGATGCCGGCGCAGATATAATTGCAATTTCCGATCCAAGTGGAACAGGAGAAATTTTGGGACCGAAGCTTTTTGAGGAGTATACGGTCAAATATAATAATATGATCTGGGATGCTCTTCAGAAAGAAACCATGGGAAAAATCATGCATATTTGCGGACAGATGAAAAATGTATATCCGCAGGCAGAACTGATACATTCTGACGTACTTAGTTTCGATTCCTGTGTATCTATGCGTGAGGCACGCGAACATTTAAAAAAGCACGCCCTGATGGGAAATGTCAGTACATGGACGCTGGAGTTTGGACAGCCTGAGAAGGTAGAGCAGCTTGCAGTAAAATGTTGGAGAGACGGTTCTAATATCATTTCTCCGGCATGCGGACTTGGAACGAAGTCACCACTGACCAATATCCAGGCAATCCGTCATGGAATTATGGAGGAAGCAGCTAATGTATAAATTACGTGTCGTTCAGTCTGGCAAGCAATACGATTATGAACCGGGAGCAAGCCTTCTGGAAATCTTGCTGGCGCAGAACATATTTATTGATAATCCGTGTAATGGAAAAGGAGTATGCGGAAAGTGTAAAGTACGCATCGTATCAGGAGAAGTAGGGGAAGTATCTTCTACAGAATTACGTTTCTTAAAACCAGAAGAAGTAAAAAGTGGTGTGCGTCTTTCCTGTATGGTTCATCCACAGTGTGATCTGGAAGTAGAGCTTATGCAGAAAGAGCGCAAACATGAGGTCCTATCAAAAGGATATGTGCCAAAATTCGAAAAAGACCTGGATATTGTCAAACAGGTCGTGAATATACATAAGCCGCTTTTGACAGACCAGACACCATTTGAAGATCAGATTAAAGAACAACTTTCGGATGTGGAATTTCCATTTTCTGTATTGCGTGGATTCTGTTTCAAAGAAGGAAGTTACACGGCAGTTATCCATCGTGAAAAAGATGGCAAAAAAGTGCTGATGGATCTGGAAGAGGGAGATACTACAGATTCTATGTATGGAATCGCAATAGATATCGGAACAACAACCGTTGTTACTGCACTGATTGATATGCTGACCGGAAAAGAACTGGCAGATTCCTCTATGATCAATGCACAGAAGCATTTTGGGCTGGATGTCCTGACTCGTATTACTTATGAGATGGAGCATCCCAAGGAGGGGGTACAGGCACTTAAGGAAGCAATCGTTGCTTCCATCAATGAGATGATCGCAGATGTCTGTGGACAGACCGGAGTAAAGAAAGAACAGATTTACGAGGTCTCTGTAGGAGCGAACTGTACGATGATGCATATGCTTCTTGGTGTAGATGCACTGTCCATTGGAAAATCACCGTATGCACCAATGTTTGTAAAGGCAAAGGATATTGAAGCAGAGGAGATTGGTATTCATGCATCCAGGGGGGCAAGACTTTATTGTCTGCCGTCAGTATCATCTTATATCGGAGCAGATATTGTGGCAGGAGCTTATGTCTGTGAGCTTCATAAGGCAGATGAAAATGTTCTGTTTATTGATATCGGAACGAATGGAGAGATTGTATTTTCAGATCATGGAAGATTACTTTCCTGTTCCTGTGCCGCAGGTCCGGCACTGGAAGGTATGAACATCAGCTCAGGTATGCGTGCGGCAGAGGGAGCTATTGAAGATGTTGAAATTAAGGAAGATGGCGTGAAGCTGAAAATTATCGGCAATGCCGATCCAATCGGTGTCTGTGGAAGTGGTATTCTGGCAGTGGTAAAAGAATTGGTAAGAACCGGACTTGTAAGAAAAGACGGCGCATTTATCAAGTTGAAGAATATGGAAGAGACAGATTATCGTTACCCAATGATTGAGATGGATGGTATCAAACGTCAGTTTAAGATGACGGAAGACCTTAAGATCACTCAAGGAGATGTCCGACAGGTACAGCTTGCAAAAGGAGCCATTCTGTCTGGCTTCTATGCACTTCTTAAGAAGGCAGGAAAAGAGATGAGTGAGCTTGACAAGGTTATGATCGCAGGACAATTTGGAGCACATCTTCCGGCAGACAGCCTCATTGGAACAGGAATTCTTCCGGCAGAAGTGAAAGATAAACTTGTCTATGTCGGTAACTCATCCAAGACCGGGGCTTATATGGCGCTCTTATCCGGTCAGGTGAAGCGTGAGATGGAAGAACTGGCTCATCATATGGATTATATGGAACTTGGTGCAACAGAAGGCTATGAGAGATTATTTGCCGATTGCCTTATGTTTCCGGAAGTTCACTAAAAATTGAAGAAACGAATGAGATAGGAAATCCCGAATAAAGCGAGGAAATCCAATCTTGGTTATGCGAAGAGGTAATGTTAAAAATATGGGAGATATAAAAGATTTTAATTGTACATATGATAATTCAGCAGGAATTCGTTCAGAAGTGACAGAAGGACTGGGACTAACATTTCCAGATGCATATACACACTGTGATACAATGGTGACTCTTTCAAAAGTGTTGAAAGAGAAAGATAAAGCAGTTATATGTGAACTTCCATTTTGCCATACATTAGAGGCAGAGGCTATGGGAGGAATTATAAATCTTGGAAATGAGATTGCAGGTCCGAGAGCTGGAGGATATGTCTGTACAGATGTAGAAGAAATATTAAATCTGCCGGACATGGATTTCACGAAAGGACGAATTCAAGAGACTCTTCTTGCATGTAAAAAACTTCGTGAAGAAGGAGAACATGTTGTATTCGAAGTGGCAGGACCATTTACAATTCTCAATGTGCTGATCGATGCAAGATATGTGTTCAAGGGAATGCGAAAAAAACCGGAAGTGATGGAAAAGGTCTTCTGGAAACTGGGAGATCAGATTTTGAAATATATGGAACTGGTGAAAGAGTACGGGGGAGATTTGATCAGCTATGCAGATTCTTCTGGCGGAGTGAATATTCTGGGACCGAAGATGATGGAAGATGTTACGGTGAATTTTACATACCCATTCTTGAAGAAAGTAGAGCAGCTTGCCGATGATAAGACTATGATTCTGCTCTGCCCGAAAACGACGCTTGCTCTTATTGGAACAGAAAAAGCGAAGTTTGTGGACCATCAGTTAGAAGAGCCAATCGGATATGCACAGGCCTGCATTCATATGATCGGAAAAGCACATTTTGCCGGACAGATGTGTATTAAGAATGTTGGCTATCAGCTGAATCATGGGATTTTTAAAGAAGTAAAGCTATTGTAGTCAGTGTCTTTTGTTTAACAGCATATTTGTGAAATGTCAAAAGGACAGCCGATGTGAAAAAACACATGGCTGTCCTTTCTTGGTAAAGCAGACGAATTTATAAAGCTACTTACGTCTGTATATCCACTTCAAACATTCGAAAAAGATCAAGTTAATTTAAGAGCAGTTCTGCTCTGATCATACGGACAGATTCGTCCGATATTCCATGTTTGAAAAAATAACTATAAATGGTATAATACAAGGAGAAAAGTGTATGGAGAGAACCGAAAACTTAATCATGCAGGAAGACAGATGGAAGCCATTAAAGGAGATGAATCTCACGGACGATTTTCTATTTGATGTGGCAACCGCGGAACTGGAAAATTGCAAGACAATTATCGAATTATCTACTGGTTTGCGATTAAAAAGCCTCAAGTGGAAAGAAGGTCAGAAGGTTATTCACAATATTCCGGGAAAACGTGGAATCCGAATGGATTTTGTCGCAGAATCTGAAGATGGTCGCGTTTTTGATGTAGAGATGCAGAATCGGAAGGAAGGAAATATTCCAAAACGAACCAGATTCTATCAGGCATTGATGGACGCACCAATGTTGAAAAGCGGTGAAAAAGGTTTTGATAAGCTAAAACCGCTGTTTATTATTGTAATTTGTGACTATGATCCATATGGAATGAAGAAGTATTGCTATACGTTTGAAAGTCGCTGCAAGGAACAGCCGGATTTATTACTTGGAGATGAGGTTACAAAATTATTTCTCAGTACAAAAGGGGAAAATGAAGATGAAGTATCGAAAGAATTAGTGGATTTTCTTCATTATATTACTGAGAGTAATGAACATGGACTTCCAGAGGAATGTGATGAAAGACTTCGCCGTCTGCATGAGAGTATACAGGAGATAAAAACAAGTACAAGTGTGGAGGTCGAGTATATGAAGATGGAAGAAAGAGAAAGACTGGTAAAAGAAGAGGCAATAGAGCGAGGTTTAAGAGAAGGGAGAATACGAGGAAGAGAGGAAGGAAGAGAGGAAGGAAGAAAAGAAGGAAGAATAGAAGGAAGAATAGAAGGAAGAGAGGAAGGAAGAAAAGAAGGAGAACGTATAGGGGAAGAACGGCTTGCCAATTTATTAATGAAGCTTTCAAAGCAGAATCGTCAGGAAGATAGTATTAAGGCGTTGGAGGATTTGGAATATCGTAAGAAATTGTATGAGGAATTTGGCGTATAAATTGAAAAAAGAAGCTTCTATGGGAGAAATCCTGTGGAAGCTTTTTAAGCATGCCACTGAAGTATAATGAATTGTAATAAAACCCCGGTTTCATTGACTTTCTCAAGTCTAAATGTTATATTTGTTATGGAAAATTATGAAGAACGTTCGGTGCTGTTTTTAGAAGACAGGTAAAAGGGAAACAGGTGCAAGACCTGTACGAACTCGTCACTGTGAGTGAATACATAGATCATGTATTAGCACAGAATCTGAGGTTGTGTTAGACATCCACTGGGAGACTGGGAAGGAGATTCTATGTAAGATTTACAAGTCAGGAAACCTGCCGATCGTTGGTACAGGGAATGATAATTCCAGATCACGAGTAATTGATTGTGCCGAAATATAAAAAGTAAGAAATCTTTTACATCAGGAAGTAGAAGATTTCTCTTTGTCGTACAATTATTTTCATGATAATTCCCAAACTACAAGGTAAAAACAAAATAAGGAGGAAAAGATGAAGAGAAAAAGTGCAAGCTTTTTAGCTGGAGTACTTGTGGCATCTATGGTGGCAACACCGTTGTCGTATACCAATGTATATGCAGAAGACCAGGATGTGGCAGAGATTGTACAGCAGGTGGAAGATACGTCTGGTGAGTCAGAAAATGTACAGGAAAGTGCGCCTGCAAAAGAGGAAAGCAAAGAAGAAGTAAAAGCAGAAGAAAATGCGACACCTGCACAACCGGAAGCTTCACAGGAGAAAGAAAATACTGGTGCCCCGGCAGATGGGACAGGTGGTCAGCAGGAAGCACAGAACGCTCAGACAAATGAGATAGCAACGCAGGAAGCAGTGACTCCGGTTCAGCCGACAGCAGCTATTAATGGTGTAAAAGTGCTGAAAAATGATGGGAATATTTATAAAATGTTCCCGACTGAGGATGCACAGGTAACAGTGGAGGAAGATAAAATGAAGATTACCTTCCACACAGGTGCAAAAAAAGTATTTGATGCAATTTACCTCGGACCACAGACGGATGAGACTAAGAATCCTGTTATAAAAGGAACAGATAATGGATCTAATTATAAATTTACAATAGAAGTTCCATTATCTAAGAAAAACAGTTGGATTCCAATATCAGTTGGGCATTATGATGAAGGAACTTGGAGCGATAATTATCTCTGGATGAGTATTCCGAATCCTGGAGCACCTGTGATTACTTCCGAGCCGCAGTCTGCAGCGGTAAAAGCAGGGAAGCAGGTGAACCTGTCTGTAGAGGCAGATGGAACGGACTGCACTTATCAGTGGCAGTACAGTACAGATGGAACGAACTGGACAGATTGTATAGAGGAAAGTGCCAAGAGTGCAAATTACAGTTTCCAGATGAAAGCAGAACTGGCTGGAAAATATCACTGCGTAGTAAAGAATGCTTCTGGAGAAGTCACGTCAGAAGCAGCAGATGTAACAGTTGCGGCATCTGGGGAAGATGGAAAAGATGACAGTGGAAATGGTGGAAACCAGGGTGGAAATACTGGCAGTGATAGTTCCAATGATAATGCTTATGTAGCAACAGGAAAAATTTCTGCTATTTACGCCAGTGATAGTGAGAAGAATCCGGGGCAAATATATAAAATGTTTAACATTGCTGAGTCAGAGGCAAAGATTGCAGGGGATAAGATTCAGGTATCTGTCTGGGTGAAAAAGGCAAGCAGTGGTAATTTTACCTATGAT
>ERZ773146.810-NODE-810-length-23131-cov-3.947738_pt1 | contig 23131 bp, 20 predicted proteins | sample MGYA00580847_ERZ773146 | MGnify/ENA primary metagenome ERZ773146 (study PRJEB29015, sample SAMEA2737830) | human gut metagenome | biome: human gut; feature: human-associated habitat; material: faeces | place: China | collected 2012 ...
CGCATCGTGGAACACCACCGGGACGCCGTCCTTCGTCAGCCGCACGTCCAGTTCGATGCCGTATCCGGCCTCCGCCGCAAGCGCAAACGCCCGGAGAGAATTCTCCGGTGCGTCGCTGTTATTGTCATATAAGCCTCTGTGGGCATAGTAACGGACTTCTCGCTTTGCTTCCCGCGCCGCCCGTCTGCAGGACGGATGAATGGCCAGTACATATAATAAAACAACGATGAGCACGCAGCATATCCATACTGTCATTTCCATCCCACATCCTTTCATAATTACCGATTGCAATATCCGCATGCTCTCGTTCCAGCGCATCGATCCATTTTCCAATGCTCGCAGAATCTTTCAGATAATCATCTGCGTCCAGAAATACGATATACTCTCCGTCAGCCTCTTCCATTCCTCTGTTTCTGGCATATGCGCACCCGGCTTTTTTTTCTTCATATACATGCACATTTTCATAATTTTCTTCATACTCCCTGCAAATGTCCATACTACAATCCTGTGACATATTTTCCACCAGAAGGAGTTCCAATGGCTGATATTCCTGCCCCATCACACTCTCTATCGCTTCGGTCAGATATTTTTCTGCATTACACACCGGAATGATCACTGACACTTTCTTATGATCCTGAATACTTTCTTTCCAATCTTTTTCACAAGTTTCCATAATTCTTTCCATTCCTCGTTTCTTCTGTAAATCAATATGAACAATAGATTCGGTAAAAGCGCACATATAACACCTCTGTATAACAGATTCAGAAATGCGCTTCCATTATACAGGCTGCAGCAATAATTGGTACAAAGCCATACAAAAACGATTATCAGAATATGATATATGTATTTCAGGAAAAAACATCCTACAGGCTGTTTAAAGCAATGCTTATACATAACATATGGCTCTACCCACGTTGTAGTGAGAAGTGTACTCACTATAGTTCCGATAAAAACGCCTGCAACGCCAAGTTTTATTACCAACACCACGGATATGACCAGATTTAAAATCGCTTCTGCAACTGCTTTATATCTATCATTCCAGAAGAATCCCATAGATTCTTTAAATACTGTCACCGCTCTTCTCATTCCATTTAGCAAAAAACTAATGCATAAAACCAGTACGATCTGCCATTCAAACAAATACTTTTTCCCAAATGCAAATTCCACAAATGGATTCAACATTTCAAACAGACAGATTGCTGCTACTCCATACATCCACTGCCCGATAAAAAACAACTGTAAAAAAACTTTATGTACCTTGTCTGATTTCTCCATCACGCCAAGATTTCCTATACTCGCTGCAATACTCTGAAATATCTGTTCCAGCACCTGTCTCACTGAACCGATGATCAGAAAGTAGTTAGAATATATTCCTGCTGTGATTACTCCGACAAAACTTGAGATCAACAAGTTGTCTGTATTACTGACCACTACTGTTCCAAGCTTATGCATCAACATTGCTTTCACATTTTTTACAATGTCCTGATGCTCATCCTCCGGCAGCCGCTCTTTACATGGTTCTTTTAGATATGGAAAAAGTTTATCTGCTTTTCTAGACATGGTTACGTTTGCACAAAACGTACACAATACAGCCGCAAGCAGAAATATAACAAAGTTTTTTGTTAGCAACAGAATAATAATCTGACAAAGATCCTGCAAAACAAGGAATCCATTATGGTTGATCACCGTCAGATAATTCAACTGATGTGCATCGACCAGTGTTTTCTTATAAATCAGAAGATATGAAACAACCGAATTCAACAAATACAATACATAGATCAGTATTAAATGATCAACATCCGGACGATTCTTCATCAATACATCCAAAAATGGAATCAACATCAATCCGGCTGTCAGCACGAAAGCGGCTGTTCCTCTGTAAAAATTTTTAAACATCCGCATCAGGATCTGCTGACGTTTGATATCTTTTTTCGCTATCGGTTCATAGAGTGCATAAGTAATCGCAGTTCCTACCCCAAGTTCCGACAGGGAAAGAATATTCAAAATATCGGTAAACAATCCATTGATTCCAACATATCCTTCACTCAAAGTTCTCGTGAAGACAACTCTGGTTATAAATCCCATAAAAATCGCCAGAAACTGTGCAATCATTGCTACGGAAGCATTCATCACGGAATATTCGGTTCTGGTCTTTTGTTCCACTGTATTTCAGTCCTTTCCCTCTTGCTTTTACATACATTTAAAATTGTATTCTTATTTATAAGTTTATACGAGTGAATTTTAGAACGCAACATGTAATTACAAAAGAGTTTTTTACCAAACCATGTTTTTTATATTTACCATAAAATGGCAATCTTCTCTTTATTTTTCACAATTTTATGTTAAAATAAGAGCAGAAAATACAAAGGAGGATACTACAATGACAAAACATTATACAAAACCTGTTGTTTCCATAGATTCAGGACTTTCAGAAGGAGTGTATGCTGCCAGTGGTGCTACGCAGGGTACTTTAAACGTTACCTATCATGGCGTATGGGATCGCTGGGGTACGAATGGTGGAAAGGGACTGGCAATGGCAAACTGGTCTGATCTTAATGGAACAATTACTTTAAATATTACATTCAATGATAGCGTTGATATGATTGAAACAGATGATGCATCTGTACAGAAATCATGTTCAGGCAAAACCGCAACGCTTACATTCGCAAGTACTGCTGCTAATCCTTTAACAATCGGAATTCATCTGAATCATGGAACAAGTATTGATGATCTGAAAATGACTGGATTTACATACTCTGTAAAATAAATTACAAGGGAGATAATTTTATTTATGAAACAATATACAAAACCGATGGTTTCTATTGATGACGGCATGGCTGAAGGCGTTTATGCTGCAAGCGGATCTTCTAGTGCAAGTATAGGTATTTCTGGCCCAAATGTTATTAACAATTGGGGGACATCCGGACAATCCACGCTCTCTTTGGATCTTAACCAAATGAAGCTTTCTCAATTGACGGTTACCCTGACTTTTAATATGGATATTTCCAATGGATGCGGCGAAGCTTCCGCAGCTTTCTCAGGAAAATCACTCTCTTTATACTGGTATAGTGCACCTTCTACTGCAGATATTACACTTCAGGCAAATGGCGACATAACACAATTAAAATGCACAGGTTACACCTATTCAAACGCTAAATAAAAAATCAATTGATCAATAAAGGAGGAGAAGATACTATGAGTAACTATTCAAAACCAGTAATTTCTATCGATGATGGAATGGCTGAAGGTGTTTATACTGCAAGTGGTGCTGGTTCCACTGGCTGCTACTCTGCAACCGCATACATTCACCAGACTCCTCAGACAGGTCGCGGTGACTACCGTATTCAGGTAAATGGACAACACCATGCGGACCATACAAAAGAAGCACAGGTTCTTACTGTTTCATTTAACCAGAATGTAACTTATGTATCTGGTGGTGCCGGATTAATCTCTGGTAATGGTACAACAACTCTTAAAGTTAAATTAAGCTATCATCAAAATCCTACCGACAACATTGGATTCGGCGATCTTGTTGTCACATCTGATGCAGGTCTTGCAATCACAGGTACATCTATTACTGATTAATACATGACAACCACAGTCCTAAAAAAAGGATATAAAAAGAAACTGCCAACCGCAGTTTCTTTTTATACCTTTTTTTCCCAATCCTTCCATTTTCTCCCCCCTAAAAATCTCTCACCATCTGATTAATCTCATCCTGCCCCAGTACCTTACACCGTTTCTTCCTGATTGCATACACCCGGTCACAGATATTCAATACCGTCGGTCTGTGTGTTGTCACAATGCAGGTTCTCGGATACGTATCCGTCATGATATTCTTCAGTACTTTCCGCTCTGTCGCCACATCCAGTGCCGAAGTTGCCTCATCCAATAGTAGAATCGGAGACTTCCGAAGAAGCGCCCTGGCAATAGACAGACGCTGTGCCTGTCCTTCGGAGAAACCGCCTCCACGTTCTTTTACCATGCTGTTGATTCCATCCGGAAGTTTCTCCACGAATTCCCATGCACAGGCAAGTTTTAACGCTTCAATGATCTCATCATCGGTCGCTTCTGGTTTTACATTCCGAAGATTTTCTGCAATCGTACCGGAGAACATCGTATTTCCCTGTGGCACGTATGAGAATAGACATCTGGTCGATGGGGACATCTCTACTTTCTGCTCATGATTCTCTCCCGCACATATCCAGGCTTCTCCACTCTGTGGACGAAGTAACGACAGGATCAGTCTCAGCATCGTTGTCTTTCCTTCTCCCGAAGGTCCCACTAAAGCTACGATTTCATGCGGATAAGCCTCCACTGTCGCATGTTCGAATACATTCGTTCCGTTATGGTAGGTATATTCCAGATTCTCCATCTTCAGTCCCATACCTTCTACACGGTACTCTTTTGCAAATCCACGCACCTCTTTGTCCTGACTGTAATCTTCCTGCGGCATCTCCACGATGTCCATCAGACGTCCCGCAGATATAGTCAGCGAAATTGCAGTCGGGATCAGTCCTGTCAGAGAGTTTACCGATGCCGTCAGTGTGCCGGATAAAGACAGGAACATGGTCATCGTACCGTAACTGATTGCTCCGCTCCAGACTCTGTAGATTCCCCATCCATAACAACTATATGACACTGCAAAACCTACGATTGACATCAGCACAGAGGTCAGGATCGACATCTTCTGGAATTCCAGACGCATGTTAATATAATCCTTCTGCAGATTTTTCAGCCTGTCGATGTAGAAATGTATCATATCAAACGCTTTGATCGTCTGTATATTTGAAAATGCCTCCTGGTTAAATCCATAGAGTTTCGCATTCATTGCCGCACTCCGCTCATTATTGTTGCGCATTCTCCTCAATAACGGTCTCGACATCAATGCACTGAACGGAATACCAAGCAGTGCAAAGATGGCAAATGTCGGATCATAATAGATTACAACCCACAGTGCACTCACGAACTTCGCCGTATAGATAATCAGGTTCGGAATCCAGTTCAGGATACCGCTCGAGATATTCGATGCATCCGAACTCCACCTGGTGACCAGATCACCGGTATGATACGCCGTCAATGATTCCCAGTCTGTAACCAGCATTTTGGCAAATATGTCATTTTTAATCTCCGCATCGACTTTCAGGTTAATAAATGTCGAAGCATAACCCGATGCCTGTCCCACCAGAATATTGGCTACGGAAAATCCGATCATCGCCACAAATGTACTCAGAAGCTTTCCCGTCTGATGTCCGGTAATGATATCAACCAGATCCTTGGAGATCATACTGGATGCCAGTGATACTCCCGTTCCGGCAAGTCCAAGCACCGTATACAGAACCATTGCTTTCCAGTACCTTCTGGCATATTGGTAGATCCACCGGGTCTGTACCCACATTTTCTGAAGTGTACCATCTTTCAGATGTTTTTTGATAAGCTGCACTTTATCATTCATCTTAATTCTTTGTCTCCTTATATTGCCTGTTCCTATCTCGCACTATCCGTACTGTTCATACTGTTCACACCGTTTGCTTCTCCAAGTTGGTCTATCTCTTTCTTCACCGTCTCTACTGCACTGATTTCTTTCGTACAGAACAGATGCAAGACCGGAACCTCTTTTGCAATCTCTTTTGCAGACTGCAGATTCTTCTCCAGCAGTTCTTCTTTCCATACCGGCGAGATCATCCGCTGCATCACCCGCATGATCTTCTCATACATGGTAAGCGGTTCCACATGATCCTTTGTATCTCGTCCTAATAGCACAATACCGCCAAGTTCATAATCTTCTGTAGTATAAATTTCCGATGTACCACACCACGGGATTCCACAGACGACCATTTTTCCATCTTTCCTTCCGATCAGATTCAGATCCCCATTCAGATATGGAACTCCCAACTGCTCATGCCACATCGCTGTATGTGTAGATTTTCCCATCCCGGAATGTCCTGAGAACAGCCACGCTTTCCCCTTATATAGAACGGAAGCAGAATGCACTGCATAATATCCTTTTTTTTGCGCCAGGTAGAGATAGAACATACGGATTGCGTGAAACAGCTGATCCGTCTCCTCTTCTCCAAATGGGCGTCTACAGTAGATTTCCACATAACTTCCGTCTTCTGTCATATACGCTTCATATATACTGCTCATCGATGGAAATATCAGTATATATCCCTCTTCCCACTCACTGACGATCAGTTCTTTATTCCGAAGCAGAACCTGACCATTCTGCCTGCTTCCCGGAGGATACTCCTTAAATTCAATGATCTGATCCCATTTTTCCGAAAAATCTATCATAAAATCATGAAACTTCTCCGGTATCATCTCTTCCGCTCCGAGAAATCCAATCCTGATCCCGGCTATCTGCATCCCGGCATAGCAGGAACTTTCTGCATTCCTCCATTGATCCGCAAAGGTTCTTCTTAGAATTCCAAGGTTCTCAAGCTGACTTACGAATTCCAGAATATCTTTCTTCAGCTGTTCTTTTTCTTCATTTCCTGCAATGCCATAATGCTCTGCAGCAAGGCTGATCAGTTCTTCTTCCGGTCTTGGTTCTTCCAGAATCTTCCATAGAAACACCCCCGTCTCGTTCATCGTGATTCCCCTCTTCTGGTCTGCTACTTTCTGGCCAAACGGAAGCAAATTATAAACGCTTTCTATTTCTTTTAACTGGTATCCTTCTTGTCTTTTTATCATGCTTTTGTTCCTTTCTGAAGATTCCCGGAATTCTGGTATTTCCCTATTTCAGATGCTATAATAAATCATGTCATAATTAATGATTAAACGGCGCAGCACTCCTTGCCGCGCAGATTGGAAGTATTTATATGAATCCTATAAATTTACAACATTCACATACAGCGAAGAAATCCTCTTATCAACTAGATATCGAAAAACTGCTGCGTGATGGGCACACGATCCGTCTGAAACCACAAGGCTACAGCATGTACCCTCTGTTCATCCCTGGTCGTGATGAAGCCGTCATCGCACCTTGCAGGGCCGAAACCTTGCATCGAGGCGATGTCGTACTTTACCGTAGAGACCAGAGTATACTGGTCCTTCACCGCATCTGGAAAATCAGAAAAGATGGATTTTACATGGTTGGTGATAACCAGACCGTGATCGAAGGACCTCTCCGTCCAGATCAGATCCGTGGGAAACTTATTGCCTGCTGCCGCAATGGACGGGAATTCAACACTAGGAATCCTTTCTACCGGATGCTTGCTGGTTTCTGGTTAGCTTTTCGCCCGTTCCGTCCACTCGCTCATAAAACTGCAGACTTTTTCCGTCATATCAGGAGATGACACTTATGAAAAAATATCCTTCACACAATCATACTTACACACGTCTGATTCATTTGTTACAGCTCGTATTACTAATACTATGTGTCATCCTCACTGCACTCTGCGCCAAACGGATACGGTACTTAGATTATACACCGGAAAGCATTCATGAATCAACTGAGACACTGGCGAATCCCTATATCGGCTTTTACACTATGACAGGGATCACACTGTCTGATACCGATGTTCCTTCCATTCCGAATACGCTGCAATCATCAACTACTTCCACGCAGCTGGTAATGTTGGAAATTAATCTTCTTTCATATAGAAACTGTGATATCAGTGATGCTGCTCTTTCTCATCTGGACGATTATCTTTCCCAGTGGAAAGCATCCGGGCACCAGCTGATCGTACGTTTCCTTTATGACTGGAATGGCAATAATCTGACCAGTGAACCAGACTCCATCGAACAAGTCATGACTCACATGAAACAAGTTGCGCCTGTGATCAATCGATACAAAGACACCGTTTATCTACTGCAGGGTATTTTCGTCGGAAACTGTGGGGAAATGAATCAGAGTAAATATCTGGATCAGGACAGTATGACAGCTCTTATGAACACACTGGATTCCTATATGGATCCGTCCATTTACCTTTCCGTCCGGACACCGCGTCACCGCCGTATGATCCTGAATTCTGCACAGATACCGACCAGATCATCTGCCTTCGATGAAAGCTTATCTTCCAGACTTGGTCTGTTCAACGATGGTATGCTGGGTTCTGCCAACGACATAGGGACCTACGGGGATGGTTCTCATAAGACTGACGAATTTCTGGAACAATGGTCCCGGAAAGATGAACTGAACTACCAGAACAAGCTTTGCCGCTATGTCCCTAACGGCGGGGAAGTGATCATTAATAATCCTTGCAATGATCTGAATCAGGCACTTTCTGATCTTCGGACCATGCATGTATCTTATCTCAATAAAGACTATGATACTGCCGTACTGGATAAATGGAAAGAAAACGCTTATACTGGAAAAGATACCCGGTATTCTAATATCTCCGGATATGAATATATTGCAGACCATCTCGGTTACCGGTATGCACTGACCGGTTCCGGGATTTCACGTTCCTCACTGTTTGACCGAAATGCCGATTATTCATTCAAGGTCAAAAATACAGGTTTTTCCAATGCATATCGTTCTTTCGATGTGAATCTCTCTGTCGTAAATGAGAATGGAAAACTTCTGACCAGCATTCCTGTAACAACCGACACCCGTTTATGGAATGCCGGAACCGAAACAAATTTAACGGTTTCTATCCCCGTCAGCAACTATATACCTGGCAAATATCAGATCTATATAAAAATATCAGATCCCGTTCTGAACAGAGAGATTCAGATTGCATCCGATTCTTCTCATGGTCAATATGGTTATCTTCTTGGACACATTTCCCTGTCTCATCTACCGGAACGTTCCAAGTAACACACCATTTTCTGCATTCTCATTTGCAAACAGGATTGGTCTTCCGTCCTGTTTGCACCGCAGATGCAGACAGACCTCTATCTCTTCGTTCCACTGCTTATTCACATTTCGTATATACTGGTCCAACCGATCTGCCGGAATCTGGATCCTGTTCATCGTTCCGCTTTTCCAGTTTCTTGCATCACAATCCAGACTTATGCATTCTGATTTCTTCTCCTCTGCCCTATCTGGATCTTTTGATGCATTTCGAAACTCGATCACACATTCCGTCTCTTCATATATCTCTGCAAATCCAGAGTTTTCCACATTTGCTTCCAGAAATTTATTTTTTTTCCACACGATATCCCGGATTATGAACCGGTATCCCAAATGCAGACCTATATATTCATACATACTGGTCTGATGTCCATCCCAGTTCATCATCTGGCTTTTCCACTTATCCAGAAGCTTCTGATCATGCGTACTATTCAGATATGTCAGCTGCATCTTTCTCAGAATTTCCATGTCCTTCCGTTTTTTTATTTCTTTGTCCGGCAGTTTTTCTTCATACGGATCAATCTGACCTGATTCCTTTTTGTATTCTTTCTGACAAAGAACAGCCTCTCCTCCCACCGGTCCGGTACTCAGAGTATCTGCCTGCATCTCAAGCCAATTTCTACGTTCCTCACTACTTCGAAATGTACCAAGATCTGTCTCTGATCCAAGTATTCCATCATTGAAAATCACCAGCTGTTTTTTCATACGCTCATTCAAAGACTTTATGATCGTTTTCCACTGTGACGGAGTTCTCACTGCAAGAAAACAGGTGCCACGCATAGCTTCTATATATGCATCTGCAAGTTCTGTCAAATGTTCTTCTGACAGGAATTTTGACCCATGCATCTCGCCCCAGTCTCCGACCAGAATTCCCTGTACCACCAGAATATCCGGAGCAAACGTTTCTATCACAGTACCAATCTGTTTCATATGCTCTTTGATCAGCCGGATACTTGCCGGCTCTCTTTGCATACCATTTCCTGTTGTATCATAGACCGGACGGAGGATCATCTTCTTTTCGTGTTGATGGAAAAAATCCAATATCCTTTTCAGGTATTCCAGCGCATCTTCCGGTATGCATTCTTTCTGAAACTGTCCAATATCGATCAGAAGTAATGCAATAGTCTCTTCTTCGCAGGCGATATAAAGTTCCGGCAGTTCTTCTGACAGATCATAGGTATAGATATGATACCATCCCCTTCCCGGATTCTTTCTATCTTCCAGACTTTCACACAGTCTGTTTTTTTGAAATTTTCTTTTCCTGTTCTTCCTTAAGATCACCTTTTAATCCAGCTCCTTCGTCAATCTTCAATACCTTACACCGGAAAATCACAGCCAGAACACTGAAGAACATACGGAACATATACCATACAGGTTTCCAGCCGGAGTGCATACTGACTCCCATCTCTCTTGCATGCATGACCGCCGGTATCTCTACCACTTTGAATTGAAGGAGTAGCATCTGGATGATCATATTGGCATCCGGATATTTATCATCAAAATGATTATATTTCGAATAATAAAGCACTGCTTTACGGCTTAATCCCTGCAATCCAGTTGTCGGATCTGCCAGTGTCCTTCCGGTCGCTGTCTTCATCATAAAACGGAACAGATGAAACGCTGTCTTTTTGGCCCGTGACACATGAAACGGGCTGCTCCCGTCCAGAAATCTGGAACCCAGCACAATATCCGGATATCTTCCATCTTCATCCTTCTGTTTTAACCGGTCATAGATCACAGGTATATTACATACGTCATGCTGGCCGTCCGCATCCATCTGGATCACATATTGATACCCTTTTCGTATGGCATACTTATACCCAAGCTGTAACCCACTTCCGTATCCAAGATTGAACACATGGGATACCAGCGCATGTCCTCTTGCCTTTACAATCCAGTTGGTTGCATCCGAAGAGGCATCATTCATGACCAGTACATCAGCAATTTCCGCTATTTCCGGCTTTTCCAGCTGATCCAGTACATTCTTAATTGTATCTTGCTCATTATATGCCGGAATGATTACCAGCACTTCCTTTTTCTTCATTTGTCCCACTCACCTCATTCACTGCATCAGTTCCAACAGCAGCTGTATCTCTCCTTTATGTACAATATCCTTTTCTTTTGCTGCATTTCCTAATCTTATCCGTTTATCTCTGTCTTTAACCAGACTGATCACTGCCTCTGCAATACTCTCTGGCTCCAGCAGGCACAGCAGTCCGTCTTTTTCCTGTACAATCTGTTCCCTGTTACCATTGCAATCCGATGCAATGATCGCACAGCCGAGTGTCTGTGCTTCCTGTATCGCAATACTTTTTCCTTCGAATCTGGTTGCATGAACATAAATGTCTGCCTGCTTATAATACGGAAATGGATTCGATACTGCTCCCGGCATCAGAAATTCCTTCTCAAGCCCGAGTTCTTTCACTTTTTTCTCTAGCGCCGGTCTCTCACTCCCTTCGCCAAGGATATACCATCTGACCTTATATCCACGATCTTTAATAAGCTTCATGGCATCAATCGCAATATCATACGCCTTCTGATAAGTCAGCCGTCCAACGGTCAAAAGACGCACTCCATCAAAATGATCTTCAAATCCCGTTTCTTCTTCTGCTTTCCTGCGGATTTCATCCTGATTAATAATGTTATGAAAAACTTTCACTTTATCCTGATATTTCGGATATACATTTAGAAAATGCTTTTTCACGTCATCGGATACGGTAAATATCCGGTCCATCTTATCAAAGCAGTTTCGATCCATCCCTCTGGTATAGCCGGAGTTTTCATAATCAATATGGATAAATGCCGCTTTTTTCTTTGCTTTCACATGATCTGCCACATAATATGTCGATCCACCCTCCAGATATGCAACCGCAAGGTCATAGGTTTCCTCGAATCTCGGGCTTCCATCCGAGATAACTCTCCACAGGATCTTATCCGGCTGGAATTTACCGGTTCTTCGCATTGCAGAAAATGTACGTACAATATAAGCAAATTTTCCAAACACATTGCCATTTTCCCAAAAGCTGCGCCATACCGTCTTCATCATTGCCTGTTTGCCTTGTTTCGACAACACAGAATCTTTGCAATAATGATCATTCAGAAGTTTTACATTTTCCGGAATCTTATCGATCATCTCTCCCTGTCCCATCAGTACATAGAGCGAAAGCTCATATTCTTTTTCATCCAGTGATTTCAACAATTCGATCAATGCCGTCTCTGCACCAGCGCATCCCAATGTATTGATCACAAATAATACTTTCTTCATCTTCATTATTCCTTATAATCCTTTTTTCGCATTTCTTTCAGTTCACGCAGCATCATTTCATTTTCCTGATTCAAAAGAGATACCTGCATTGCAAGTTCCTGATTCTTCATGCTGAGATTTGAAATTAGAATGCATAAAATATAACTTTCCCATAATACAAGTGCCCCTATTACAAACATCGCGATCACCGTACCCTTTGCCAGCAGATGACACCAACTGGAAAATACCGGAACCGCTCCGGTCAGTATCAGTGCAAATCCTAGAAATTCCCACACAACAGCGAGATTCACTGTAAGCTTTCTCTTGGCATGGAGTACGAATGACAATGCCATAATAATAACTCCGATAATGATCAAACCTGTTTTCATAATAACTGCTGTGCTTATCATTTCTATTTCCTCCTTCACTTTACTCTTTCGTTTTTTCTGCATATTCTTCTGTATTTTCACCGGAGATTTTTTTCTTATATACCAGTCCGGACGGCTTTAATCCTTTTCCGTGCGGAATCAATGTTCCTCTGCAGAAAATATGCGCATCCATGTGTCGCTCCACCCACCGGATTCTTGTATAAGCGATCGTCCATCCGGTAAGCGCTCCTGCAAATAACCCTGCACCGTACCAGATCATGGACTGGTGTGAAGCGATGATACTTCCGATAAACGTAACCAGACAAAATCCTGCTGCTGTATATACAGATCCCTTCAGATCATTGAAATAATACAGGAAAATGATTGCAGAATACATGACAAACAATACAAAATATCCTGCTGCCAGCATTGGATAGATCTTCATCGTCATTCCACCGAATCCAATCTGTGGAAGGGAGATAATGCAGAGCAGATAAATCACTACAGATATAATAAACTGAATTCTTACCAATGCCATCAGTTCGCTTGCAAGCTGCCGGAACATCCTCTGTTTCGTTGTCTTAATGTCCGCCCCTCTTCCTCCGATAACCGCTTCGGAATAGAATTTATATTTTTCATGAAAATACATCTCTACGCGTGCGATAAAAATCACCGTCGCCGAAATATTCGTGAACATCGCAAGGCAGCTTGCCATATCATAAGGCTGATTACATATAAAACTTTTTACTACCGTCATCCTGGCATCTGTTGTCCAGAATACAAAGTTATGTACATACAGTCCTAATATATAGAGAAAATTTGTGATCACCAGCTGCCAGTATTTCTTAAAATACAACAGCACTGGTTTATACTGATTACTGTTCTCTTTGAAATAACGCTTGATCAGGGCATTCTCCAGAACCGCCGTCAGGAAAAATCCCATCGCCAGTGCCAGCAGCATACTCTGGCACACGCCCCAGTGCAAGAGAACTCTAAGAATCACTGCTGCAATAAATGCAAATACCATTCCTGCAAAAAAGTAGTTCGATATTCTCTGGTAATCTTTGCAGATAGACAGGTAGATCATGGAATAAAATACCAGCACCAGACTGACATATCCGCAAAATCCGACAAATACATACGCCACCGATACGCCGCCGACAAAATGCTCCCGTATACAGAATGGGATTCCTACCAGGCAGCTAAGTCCGATATTCATTACCATCCCCAGATAATAACATGGAAGAATATCCTGGTACCGTTCTTCATAAATGATATCTGACATATACCTTGACAGAACGCTGTTAAACGGTGCCGCCGTCAACAGGGAAAAAATGAATGTATACAGAACTGTACAGGAGAACAGCTCCCTCTGTGCATATCCTACTTTCGAGAATCCCAGGACATGTTCCATCAACATCAGATTCAGGATCACTACCATCATCGGAGCGATCGTTACAACCGAACTGTAAACGAATCCCAGCATGTCCGTCGTCAATGTATTCTTCTCAAAGATTTTATTAAGCTTTACACCTATTCCTGCCATCTGCAATGATCCTTTCTAAAATTATTTCGAAACTGATTTCCAGGTTTCCTGTTCTGTCTCCTCCGGCAGTTTTACCGGCTCTTCTTCCCACGGAAGCTCCAGACTTTCTGCAAAGTCTTTATAAATATTCCAGTACGTATTCTGCATATACTCGATCCTGTATTTCTTCATAACACGTTTATAGCCGTTTTCTCCCATCTGAAGCCGTAGTTCTTCTTTTCTTGCAAGAAGCAGCATTGCTTCCGTAATTTCTTCTACATTCATGATGTGTGTGACGATTCCGGCATCTCCGAAATCATCACTCTCTCCATGGATCAGTCCGCTGCAGTTTCCAACATCCGTAGCGATCGCCGGCTTGTGCGCCGCAAATCCCTCCAAGATTGTAAGCGGCTGTCCTTCACTGATACTGGTAAGAATTGTCATATCCATTCTTCCCAGATACTCTCTTACATTAATTCTTCCGGTAAATACAACATCTTCAATCTCCATGCTCTCTACCAGATCAAAACATTCCTGCGCATATTCCGGATCTTCTTCACATGGTCCCATGATCCACAGCTTTAGTTTCGGTTCTCTTTTTTTCGCAAATCCAAATGCCTGTAGCATCGTCTTTACATCTTTGATCGGTGTTACCCTCAGTACCGCACCGATATTCACCATTCCTTTATCTTCCTTTGTTTTCCCCGGAATTCCCTGAAAATTATCGACACGAATACCATTTGGCGTTACCATCGTCTTCTCTTTCGGACAGTCCAGCTCGATCTGCAGCTCTCTTGCATGTGCGAAAAGGCTAGTGATCAGTTCTCCCTCCTGATAAGCAAGTTTCGACATCTTACGGAATTGTTCGATCCAGATATTCTTATAAACACCCTGTACCCATTTTGCTTTAATCAGTTCTTCTTCCCTCTCCCTTGTATAAATTCCATGTTCTGATATGAGAAGTCTGCTTCCGTATAAGTGTTTCGCCATTGCTCCGAGTACTCCCGCATACCCTGTCGCAACACAGTGATACAGATCTGCTTTCGGGATTTCCATCTGCAGCGTAAAAACCAATGGCAGATAGATAGAACGCATCGTCCACAAAAAATCCGAAAATACGATCTGACTGTAATTTAACCGGTAACATTCTCTGACTGCATTCAGGAAATCTTCCCCCATCAGAATATCATTTACCGATACATTCCCACTCTGGAACATATCAAATAATATATTCCATTCCACATTCTGATTCAGTATGAGACTCCTTAGTGCCTTGTACTGTTCTTTCGACATTCTTTTTCTGCGTCTGCGCTTTTTGTTCCAGTCCACATCCTCCAGATAAAGTTCATGTACTTCGGAAACATTCTCCGGCAATTCATAAACAAATTTCCCCCGCAGGGAACGGTTTGCCACAATCGCAAGAATTACAAATTCAGTTTTCGGAAATAGTTTGATCAGACTGTGTATCCAGCTGGATACGCCGCCGACGACATAAGGATAACATCCTTCTGCCACAATACATACTCGCATTTTTTCTCCTTTTTAATAGTAATACATACCATCTTCTGCCTTTAACTTGATTGTTACATGACTCTTTTCCGTCTGGATCAGCCATACATCGTCCTCTATCTTTTTATAGCTTCCTCCGTTCACCTTTTCAATCTTTCTGTCATGCGTCCTTAAGATGAACCAGGAAGTATCTCCGACATTGCTGACATCCAGTGTGATCGTATCTTCTTTTTTCTCCTGTTCGTAATTTAGCGCCAGGAACTTACGGATACGAAGATCACATTCTGCCGTTGTTGTCCCATCAAAATCTTCAAAATCCTTCCAGTAAGAAGTGGTATAAGTTGCAAATTTTTCACTTAGTTTTTCCCATCTGTCATTTTTGCTTTCCGGATATGCTACTTTTGACATATCTGCAAGTATGCTGGTATATCCAAGTGCCGATTCCACGCTTTTCATCCGGAAATCATCACAATACGTATGTTTAAATCCACTGATCACGGATTTTTGTTTTGTTACATTCCGATTCTGATATCCGATAACATCACTAGTTTTTTCCCCGTCTTCAATCACAGTTCTTACACTTTCCAGTGCAGCCTCATCCAATGCATTTGCAAGTTCTGTATTACTTAAGTTCCCTTTATAAAAAGAAGCGAACTGATATCCCGGAACTGCTTTCTGGATATACGCCTTATCTGCTTTTAATTTCTGCTTTATCGAAGTTTCTGACACACAGTATCCGGAAAGTCCCGTCTCTCCCTTTTCCTCATTGATCATTCTCAGATAATACTCCAGATCCGCTTTGTCCGGCTCGTTTTTATCGTCATAATCAAACTGTGGTGTCAGCATACAGGTCAGCCCTAATTGATTCTTCTCATATACTGCTGACACAGAAGGCCACACAACATCCCGGAACACACCTCTTAAAGACTGGCTGTAAATTTCTTTCATCTGTGCATCATTTTCCTCTGCCATTCCAGGATAGTTGGCCAGTATCAGGTTCTGCGCATTCACCACCGGATAGAGGGCGTACTCACTTGTCTCATAAAGGATTCCTGTCAGAAGTCCAAGTCCTGTCGCATCTTCCATGAAATCACCGTTGATCACAAATACATTTCCCTCTTTAAAACTCTTACTCCAGATTACCGGTGGATAGTTTTCACTCTTTACCTTGGAGTCTTTCGGAACTCCCCGCATATAGGACTTCGTTCCTGTCTCCAGTTTATACCATGGAAATTCCAGATCAAAATCCTGATTTTTCTTTTCTTCCTTTGTCTCTGCTTCATAGAACGTATTGCCGCCAAGCAGAAGTCCTTCATATAACTGGATTCCCTTAACTTCTGTCTTATCTTTTTCTACGGAATAGATTCCCAGAAGGTTTCGGATTGCTTTCTTTTCTTTTATCAGCTTCAGATCCGGCATCTGACTGAATATCAGCGTCACTCCGTTCTCTGCATAATGTTCCATCTCTTCCAGTTCTTTTGTATCATTCCAGTTGATATCGGAAGACTCGATCAGTACAAGTTCCGGCAGTTCTGTCTTTCCTGTCGACACTGCCTGATCCAGTCCGGAAAAATTCGTATAAACCAGACTTTCCTTTTTGGCATATAAAGCCCAGTCCGAAACTACTTCTGCGCAGGAACTATTCGGATCTTTTCCAATATAGACGACAGATTCCGCTGTTTTTCCATTCTGTCCCGCCTGATATACGGTTCTGTCCGTCGGCAGATTCTTTTTATTCATAACATAAGAATTCTCTTCATAATGGTTCCATCTTTCTTTTGCAATATTGGAAAATTGAAACAGGAAAAAGATGATTCCCATCACGATCGTAATCGCAAAGAAGTTTCTACGTGATACCATACTTTACACTCCTTTTACTTCTGTGTGGTTTCTGCCGCGCCTTTATCTTTCTGTCCCGAATTGTTATAGCCATAATCAATGGCAAAATTATAAAGGTTATAACCATTCTGACTGACTCTGTAACACACAAACTGATCCGTCTCATAGTATACATCCATTACATTCGGATATAACTCCATGAATTTCTGCGCCCAGTAATACATATGAGACATCGTTACCGCACGGTTTACTCCCATGTACGGCGTAAGTCCGGTAGAATAATCCAGTGCTTCCCGCGCATATTTTTTTGAAACCTTTACATTCTTCCAGTCATTCGGATTCACTGTCTGCGCATAGTTCAGCGGTTTTTTTTCGATGAAAAAATACACCGTATTTGTCGGGATCTTAACCACCGGATTCTTTTGGATATTTTTCATTTCTTTCAGAAATGTGATTGTCTCATAAGGATAACCATTTCCATATACCATCTGCGTTTCATCATTCGAAGAACAGATTGTCCAGGTATTTTTCTCATTGCTTTTTATAATATTCGTCAGACAGGTAATATTTTCGTTCATCTCGAATGCATTTGTCTTGACCGGTTCCTTATACAGCTGATGCTCCCATATATAATTTCCTGTCACCAGTAAAAGTGCCAGCGCAGCTAGATTCATCGCCCACGTTTTTTTGAACCATCCAAGCGTCAGATACAAGACGGTATCTGCATCTACTGCCAGCAGGACGCCAACTGAATATGCAAAGAAGATACTGTTTCTTGCCGGATCCATCAATGCCGGGAGTCCGAGTACCCTCATCGACTGCATCAGGAACATCAATCCTGTATAGGCTCCGATGGACCAGACTGCACCGGCCTGGTCCGGTCTGCGAAACAGTACACACAACACCCCCAGTAACACGCTTGCGGCGACTCCGGATGTCAGAAGCATTGTCATTTTTTTATTTCCGTCAAACACAAAAGACTGTGTCTGATTGAACACTGCCTGGATTTTTTTTTCCACTTTTTGTTTGAACGTCTTTTCGGGCTCCGGCTTTACCGGTGTCTTCCCGTCACCTTCTGTCATGATCGTACCGTTCTTTATCTTTTCAATGGTCTCGTCATCGACATCACCGACAACCGTTACTTCATTTCCATTTTTATCTTTTACAACTTTCTTCTTTGTGCTTAAATTTCCACTGTCATTCGCAGTTCCTTTAATTACATTCATTCCCCAGTACAAAGAACCTTGCAATGGATTGCCCATTGCCACACCGATCGCCATCGGTGCAACCGCAAGCAGAACACTTAAGAGTGCTGCTATGATCAGCTGTTTCAGATATTTCCATCTCAGACATCGGAAGAAATATCCGATTGCAATCCCTACACATAACACCCCGGCTATCATCGTATTGTAAAAATGAACCGTTAATGTCAGAGAAAAACTAATGATCAGACCCAGCAGGTACCACTTCGTGATCCGGGTATCTTCTTTCTTCTCCTCTTCCGTCTCTGCCTTCAGCACGGCTGCATATTTCTGAAAAAATGCAATTGCAAAATATGCGGTCGGAAAGATAAAAAGCATTCCGAATTCCTGCGGCAGTGTGCTCGCATATCTGGAATATGTCTGTACAGAGAAGAAATTTCCCATCAGATAAACTGCGGTTCCTATATAAGGCGTATATCTGTTCTTACAAAGTGCACGCAGCGGCACCAGCAATGCCAGATGAACAAATATCGTCTGCACAAAGCCAAATACCCTCATCACCACATAAGTCGGAAACCCAAATACTTTATGCAGATAATAAATTATACAATGATATCCATGCGGATATACACCTGCACCAAAGATATGATTCTCATCCATCAGATTGACCCAGTATGTATGTACCGGCATATCCGATGCTTTATATCCATACACGGTAACTGCGTTCCTGCCATACACATAGCAGACCCCGGCTATCAGAAGCGCTGTTAAAAGCAGATCCGGTACATAGTTGATCCATCTTTTTACATCTTGTCTGCGATAAGATTTTTTCTTTTCTTCTTTTCTCCCGAAAAGTAACGTCTTCCACCCAAGCTCCCCATGCAGGACATATCGTGCTTTCAGAAGAAACTTTTCAATTATTTTCAAAATATGTCCACGATATTTTCTATATAAAATGATCAGGAACGGAACGATCGTTCCTGCCGTCAGCGTCATCCTGCCTGAGATATGCAGGAACTCCATCAAAAAAACAAGATAGATCACATAGAAATTTCCTGCCAGAAAATACCCCATGATGCGTTCTGATATCGTGAATTTACAAAAGACATTCCGGAGCGCAAGCCAGGGCAGAAGCAATGCTATGAGCGTATATGCCGCCAGCACTTCCAGTATCTGTATGATCGTAAGTGTATTCATAGACATTGCTTCCACCTCCTTTATAATCTGTTAACTGAAGATACGTATCAGTTCCAATGTCTCCCGATCGATCACAATCTTGGATCGTTTCAGATCTTCCAAAACTTTAAAAAACTGTTCTTTCTCATTCATTGTAAAATATAATTTCATCCTGCATGTATATGCCGGCAATACATCCGGATACTGTTCTTCCAGTCGTGTACACCATTTTTTTACTTTTTCAAACTTCTTCTGTTCAAGAAGTTTCAGGCACAGCCTTTCATACCGTTCCGAAGTAAGACGTACTGCATCTTTCTTATATAATGACTCGCCAGCCTCATCCATCATCTGCACAAAGCGTTCCTGTTCCATCTGGTCGAACACCTTCTGTCCCAAAACCATATCCATATAATCTATCAGCATTTCCTCACACTCAGTCTCGTCGTCTTCTTCCTCTTTGATCTCACTGTATAATTTCTGCACATTCGTACGGAATTCATTTAGTTCATCACGCAAAATTGAAGCCGCATAATGTGAAGTCTCCGAATCCTCACTGTCTAATGCAATCATAATTGTTTCCAGAGATTCTTTTACATTTCCACGGATCACATTCAGCATCAGCATACGGACACTTTTCCTATCGCTGACCGCCAATGCTTCTTCCAGCGGAACCATATCACGTTCTCTTTCTTCATCCGCTTTCAGACGTGTCTTTACACGTTCTTTACTGAACACAACATCTTCCAGATCTACACTTTGCCGGAAGATCGTGATATAGACCAGATAACTGATCAGAAAATAGAGCGGACCGATAACCGGACACAATACCATCACAATAAATCGGATCAGATATGTTCTTCGGTTCTCTTTTTCCTGTCTGCCATGGATCGTTCCCACGATCCCGATACCATATAGCAGATAGATCACCGCCACCAGCAGGTTCAGAATGCATATGATCAGAAAGAGAAGTTCCTCTCTGCTTAACATTCCACCACCTCCCTGCCGGCAATGGTGCTGCTGCATCCGATTTTCTCGAATCTTCGGATTACATAAGATGCATTTTCCTCATTTGTATTCGTAAGCAGTGCATACAATTCTCCGTTTATAATTCCAAGATAATCAGATCTTCTTAAATTCTTTTCCAGAAGTGCTGATTTCGTTTGGAATTTTTCCTTCTTTATGTCCAGTTTGAGCAATGTACATTCTGCCAGACCATCGTTCTTTGCATTCATGAAAGCTGTAACAAGATGGAAAAATGCATCTTTTCCCAGGATCTTGGTTCCTTCCAGATAACGGTCTTCCCGCAGCGCATCCAGATAACGGTTGGCACGTACAACCGCATTCTGGATCAGATAACTAGTCACACGCAGTCGGTTGGCCTCAGCAAGATTCATTCTCTCCCACGGAATTCCCCAAATCATCAGAATGATCTGTATCTCGTCTTCCGAATAAATGGCATTTGCCATCAGCGGATAATCCGGATTCATATTTTTATTGATATATACTCTGTCGTCTTTTAATTCCTCATACATCTCCGTCATCGCACTGTAATGAATGGAATTTCCCATCTTCTTCGCAGTCTCTGACGTGAAAGAAAATAAACGGGCATAATCACCATTTGCAACCGAATAAATGGCAATGTCATTACTGTCCATCAGCTGTTCGAGAATCTGTGCCGCATAGAACAATACTTCCTCCGGTTCATACTGGTCCAGTTTGGATGTAATTGAATAAATCTTTCCAAGACTGTCTTTATGATTCACGATCTGTGTCTCAAATGTATGTTTCATCCGGACATTACTGTCATTGATATCTGCAATATCATCGATCTGCCCATTCAGATAACCAATTTCTTCTTCATCTTCATGCCTGACGAAGTGCAGCTGATCCCGCATATAGCCAACCACCATACCCAGAATAAATATCTGTGCCATCCACACATACGTATTATAATTCAGAAGCACTTCAAATCCGCTCTGCTGATACATCTGGCGGAAACAATACCCGGCTGTTGCAAGAAGACCCGAAAATACCGCCTGCTGCTGTCCGTAAACGATTGCAAACAGCAGCACATATAACAGATAAAAATCCAGCCGGTCAAAATACTGGCTTCCTACCGCCCTGTTGTTCAACATAAAAAATGGGATAAAGCAAACCATATTCTCTATATAAGGCACCAGCAATTTGGCTATGATCTTTATATTATTCCAGATACGCCTGCTAAACTGTGTCGTCTCCTTCTGATTCTTCAGATAGGTCTCACTGTGTTTTTCCATATATTCCACAGTCTGCTTTACGCCGTTCTCATAATCGATAAATATTTTCTGATCAAATTCCTCCCGGTACCTTTTTCCGTTCAATACCAGCCGGTATCTTTCTCCAACCGTCGCATCTGTAACCTCAATCTTCTCTTTCATATATTTCTGGATCATCTCTGCCAGATCCATCTGAGAAATAACACGATTAGAAGAAATATTATAAACCATATGTCCCGGCTCTTCTGCTTCCAGTATCCGGTAAATGTATTCCACCACATCATCCAGATAGATCATCGAGAACTGATTTCTCTTATTTGCAGATATCTTTCCATTCTTCAGTGCTTCAACCGTCATCTGATAGCAGGGGTTATATTGCTGCTCCCCTTTTTGGGGCACCGCATAAAAATGGTCTAGCCTGAGAACTACCATATCCATATCCTGTGTCTTTTTGTAAGTCTGGCAGATATCTTCTCCCTGTGCAATTGCCATAGAACGGAAGTTCTTTGCCGAACTGGATTCTTCTTCCGGAATATCATCGATATAAGGCTTTCCATATACTTCCTGGGAAGAAAGATATATAAAACGTCCTCTTCTGCACACGGAATACGCCGATAAAATATTTGTCAGATCCGCCGTATATTGTACCGATTCTTTTCTTGTATGTTCCCATGTATAATTCGTATCATATGCTCCCAGAAATATCGTTACATCCGGTCTGATACTTTCAAAGATTTCCTTCATACTGTCGCTGTCGTAAGGAAAATCATAGCGTTCGAATACTCTCGGATAAGTAAAATGACTTTCCTTCTTTCCTGTAAGCAGATACACTCTGTGTCCACACTTATTCAGCTTATTGATCATGGCATCCATCAGTCTGCTGCCGCCGCCGACCAGTAATACGACCATATTCTTACCTCATTTCTTCTATCATTCCGTAGTCATAAAAGAATTGTAACACTTCCTGTATATCTGCTCTCATTTCTTTTTTCTCTTCGTCCGTCGCATGATATTCTCTTTCAAGCAGATCTTCCAGTGCTTCTGCATCTTCTGTTTCTTCTATATGATTATAAATGAAAGCCGCTGTCTCACTCAAGTTAAGAACCCCTTTTATTTCTTCTGCCTTTTCACCTCGTGGGATCAGGAACCATTCATCTCCAAGGCTGCGCAGAACATAACTTTTCGACCTTTTCATACGTATACCTTCTTTATT